>Ga0307507_10010714_pt1 | contig 11756 bp, 10 predicted proteins | sample 7_EM_MG_FD_207223 | JGI IMG/M metagenome (GOLD analysis project Ga0307507, IMG submission 207223) | Populus trichocarpa ectomycorrhiza microbial communities from riparian zone in the Pacific Northwest, United States - 7_EM | ecosystem: Host-associated > Plants > Roots > Unclassified | place...
AGCCGTCTGTAACATGGGCGAGAGGGTGTTGCCGACCGTGCGAACGCTAAGCGAGGCAGCGAAGCGCAAGCGAAGAGAGGGGGTGACAGAGCCAAACGACCCCTAGAAACAAGGACGCCAGGGCCCAGGAACATGATAAGGGAAGTAAGGCGGGAGGAGGAGGGTGCAGCTCACGGAGAGTGCTAGGTGCAGCTCACTGAGAGTGCGGGGGTGGTGGATGTTGACGATGAATTCTCATGGTGTTGAGATTTCAATCGCCGGGTGTGTAAGGGAGATGGTTCGTGACCCAAATGCCCTGCCCCGAGGGTGCCCTTATATAGGGGTTCTTCCCTCAACCCTAACCCTGCGTGACTCATACTCTCGCATCACGTGACTCCTGACTCCTAGCGAGTCATAGTGTGAAATCAATCAGCTGACTCGACCGAGTCAGCTGCGCCCTATCTCTCAACTAATCAAAACCCATAAACAAGTCATGTGCCCTAATGGGGTCACATGCGTGAAACCTATGACTCATAAATATGAGTCATGTGCGAGATACATAAACCACATGACCACAATCGTGCGTCATGTCAAATATCAACCAATCATAATAAACCAATGACACGCTATTGCGTCGTCATGTAAAATCCTATGAGTCAACTGATCTCATAGCGTGAAAGATAATAAACCGATGACTAATAACTATTAGTCATGTCAGAGTCTGCCTTGCTTACTCACCGTTTGTGACAGCTCGGCAGCAATGCTGTGATGGCTCGGCGGAATTGCGGTGATGGCTCGGCGGAATTGCGGTGATGGCTCGGCGGAAAAATGCTGGCTTGGCGAAAATGCGCTAAGCTCTTTGGACTATTACGAGAATAATAGCTATCCTTTATAACAGTACAACAAGTGATAAGGAATAGTTGTATGAATTTGGTTGACTGTTGTAGAAGCTCGGCAGATATGTGGTGATGGCTCGGCAGGAATCCAGTGATGGCTCAGCGGCAAAATGGTGGCTTGGCGAAAATGCGCTGAGCTCCTAGGAGTATTATCAGAATAATAGCAATCCTCTATAATAGTACAACCAAGGAATAGTTGTATGAATTTGATTGAATATTGTAGAAGCTCGGCAGATATCCGGTGATGGCTTGGCAGAAATGCGGTGATGGCTTGGCAGAAATGCGGTGGTGGCTCGGCGGGAATATGATGGCTTGGCAAAAATGCGCTGAGCCCTTAGGAGTATTATTAGAATAATAGCTATCTTATGTAATAGTATAGCTAAGAGGAAGGAATAGTTGTAAGAATTTGTTTGACTGTTGTTGAAGCTCGGCGGAAATGCAGTGATGGCTCGGCAGGAATGTGGTGATGGCTCGGCGGGAATATGGTGGCTTGGCGAAAATGCGCTAAGTGCTTAGGAGAATTGGAGTAGTAGCTATTCTAAGAAAATAATAAAAATCAGAATTAAAAATAATGGTAAGAAATTGTAGTAGATGGTGAGCAAAAATACAATGAAGGTTAGGTGGTAGTATGGTACTAGCTTGGCAAAAATGTGGTGATAGCTTGGCAAAAATGCGATAATAGCTTGGCAAAAATGCGGTCATAGTTTAGTAAAAATAAAGTACTCGTCGAGGAGAAATATGCTGAGCCTCAGTCAATTCTGTATAATTAAAGTATTATTAGTATAATATATTTCAAAAACCATACTGTTGCTATGCTTACCACTGGTACTATAGACAAAGGCTTTGTTTTAGGGCTTAACCCTAACTTTTCACAGCCCGATGTGACGCGTTACTCCTCTTAGGTCAACCACGCCTTCGAGAGATAACCAGGGGACTTTGAACTTGAGTAAAATGAGGGCAGGAATAATAAAAAATAAAAAGACCTCAGCTAGATAAGGTTCACGTAATGCAATCTCTTATTTTCGCATCTGTGTAGTCTCTTTATTTGCATGTAGTCGCTTGGCTGGTTGGTGTGTCGATGAGGTTAACCGAACGATGATGTCAAAATACCCAAGCAAGCTTTGCTCTCCTTGCTCGCCCTGCTTACATAATCAAACACTCGCTTAATCCCTCCTTTTTTTTTTTGCACTCGATGTCTACTTGACCCGCCGTAATGGGCGTGAAGAAGTAGTAAAATTACTCTTGCAACAGAAACACGCACGGCCTGATGCATGGGAGATGACTTATGGTCGAACAGCACTCTCATTGGCTGCTGAGAGAGGGCATGAAGGTGTGGTTAGGCTATTTCTTGGCCCGCTATTTGTCAATCCCGTGAGGATAGGCCGTGGGTGGGGATCTAAAGCAACCAGTCTACTGCCTGGATGGAAATATGTCAACCCTAACACCCGGGATTATGATGGCCAAACACCGCTCTCGTGGGCCGCCCGGGGTGGGAGGGATGGAGTAGTGAAGCTTCTGTTAGGACGGCAAGACGTTAGCCCCAATAGGCCAGACGGGTATGGCAAAACACCACTCTCGCGGGCCGCCAAGAATGGGCATGGCGGAGTAGTGAAGCTGCTGTTGGGACAGGAAGACGTTTGCCCCGATAGGCCAGACAAGTATGGCCGAACGCCGCTCTCGTGGGCCGCCGAGAATGGGAGTGATGGCGTGGTGAATCTGCTGTTGGCACGGGAAGACGTTTGCCCCGATAGGCCAGACAAGTATGGCAAAACACCACTCTCGCGGGCCGCCGGGAATGGGCATGGCGGAGCAGTGAAGCTGCTGTTGGGACGGGAGGAGGTTAGCCCCGATAGGCCAGATAATGATGGCCGAGCACCGCTCTCATGGGGTGCCCAGAATGGTGGTGATGGGGTAATGGAGCTGCTGCTAGGACTGGAAGACGTAAGCCCCGATAAGCCAGACAATAGTGGCCGAACGCCACTCTCGTGGGCCGCCGGGAATGGGCATGGTGGAGCAGTGAAGCTACTGTTCGGACAGAAAGACGTTAGCCCCGATAGGCCAGACAATGATGGCCGAACACCGCTCTCGTACGCCGCCCAGACTGGGCGTGATGAAGTAGTGAAGCTACTGCTGGGACGGGGAGACGTTAGCCCCAATAGGCCAAACAAGTATGGCCGAACACCGCTCGTGCAGACCGTCGAGAATGAGCGTGATGGGGTGGTGAAGCTGCTCTTGGAGCGCGAAGACGTTAGCCCCAATAAACGATATCAGGATGGTAAAGCACTGCTCTCACGGGCCGCCTGGGATGGGTATGATGGAATAGTGAAGCTACTTTTGGAACGGAAAGACGTTAACCCCGATAAGCCAGACAATAGTGGCGGAACGCCGCTCTCGTTGGCCGCTCGCCGTAGGCATGGTGGGGTAGTGAAGATACTGCTGGGACAGGAAGGTGTTAGCCCCGACAGGCCAGACAATGATGGCCGAACACCGCTCTCGTGGGCCACCCACGATAATGGAGTGGTGAAGCTACTGTTAGAACGGGAAGACGTTAGCCCCGATAGGCTAGACAATGGTGGCCGAACACCGCTCTCGTACGCCGCCCAGAATTGGTGTGGTGAAGTAGTGAAGCTACTGTTGGGACAGAAAGCCGTTAGCCCGGATAGGCCAGACGATGGTGGTCGAACACCGCTCTCGTGGGCCGCCGAGGGTCTGGGGTTTCAGTGGATGTCCGAGGAAGAGCGCATTGAAGTGCTGGAGCTACTGTTGGGGCGGGAAGACGTTAACCCCGATAGGCCAGACAATAATGGCCGGCTACCGCTCTCGTGGATCCCCTGGATTGGAGGCGGCAGAGTACGCAGGCTGCTCAAGACCCGGAAGGCTCGAACCGTTAGCATGGTATAGCCCTGGGATATGGCCTCTTTTGGCGTCTTCGGACTTAGCCATGTGCCCTTACCATAACATTAGTAGACGCTTTATGACTAGTTTCATTCTCTCCCCTGATTCTCATTCGACCTCCCAGGGCCATGAGATTGTCTTACGGATATCGCCATTTGTTAGTCGGGAAATGCCAAGAGAATAGGTGGGGTTTATGTCGTCAAGTTAGAGACATATATTATGAAGTACAAGGAAAAGGGGAGAGGTTTTCGTGCAAGACAAGGATTATTTTGCGGGTTAACCTAAATTAACTGTTCGTTAATTTTCGAGGGGGGACTTGTACAATATTCACTTTTTTGATTTTCCTTTTCCTTTTCTGGCGTTTCAAGGACTAAATTCGGATTTTTTTTCGCATAAGCCTCGTCTTCTGCGATTTTTGCATTCCTCCGTTCCTTTGCTTGATAGTGGGACTAGCTTGGGTCAGGAGGTAGCATGTAGCATTCGGGTAGCATTTCTTTTCGGGGATCTCAATTCTGTTTCTTTCTCTTGCAGTATGTACTATACAATGAAGGGATAAATGTAGCGATTTAGAAGATCTAATTAGGTCTGCTGTACTGTACTCCTTTCTTTACTTTGCTTTATTCCCACCTGTTATACCAACAACGGAGCATACCTAGAAGGCCGGGCAGAATAGGTTGAAGAAAGCTAAAACAACGAAGGCAAAAACGGAGTCGGCGGAGATTTCTGATTTTGTGCGAAATTCAAAAGAAAGCTTCCGGTGAGACCTACACATTCCCTGGAGACGGGATGTTATTAGGCTGCAGTGCAAGACCAGCTACAAATAGAGTCAGTTGTTTTAGGCTCCATCGAGATCTCGGGAACACCACCCTGATTTGTAGCACCATAAAATTTGGTAGTTGTAGAAGCAGGCCCGTGCCAAATAACTATACCCTTGTTTGATCCTCGGGCATCGGTATCCCTATCTGGATGGTGAAGCTAGAGCATTCGTGATGCTAATCATATGGAGTTAGACCGACCGTGCCTGTGGCGAGATTGACCCCCTTGGCGAGATAGTTTCGCAACCACCAATCAGCATATCACAGTTGGTTTGGCATGGGCTTATTAAGGCAAATCTCGTTGAGGGGGCCAATCTCGCCACAGGCACAATCAGTCTAAGCACCCCATTACCCATCTCATTATTTCTAATTCATGGCATATCCCTACTTGCAATTTCATCGCGTATTCGGAATCAGGTATTATTAAAGATTTACATCTTAGTACTATAACCAAACATGGCTAGCAGTAGTTACTATTACTTGCATCATTAATTCTCGTATTAGGTCAGGCTTCTTCTCTTTTATTATATTTTAACCACAGGAACCAGATTCCGAATACACGATGAGAATGCAAGTAAAGAACAATACTCATTGAGTGCCATAAATAGGAGGGGTCATTTGGGCAACTGTTTCCGGATACGTCTCTAGGGACATTATAAAAATTTACCGCAATTTGTTTTACCGTGTACTTCTATTCTCATCGTGTATTCGGAATATGGTTGCTAAAAATGTATTAGAAAGTACGTGAATATGATGAGTGAGCTTGAGTGATATGACGGGTGTAATCCAAAGAGGATGATTCAACCGACCATTATGATCACAATGATAATAGTGAACGTAACTCTCACAATGACGATAAAGAATCGTAGCTAGTTGTAAGAGCTTGGGTTGAAAGTAATATAAGACATGAAAGGTATTTGGGATCTTTGTAGCGTGCAGGTTGGGATCTTTGAATAGGAGAAACAATGTGGACCAAACAGCGAGGGCCAACGACATCTCTAGCAAAACGCGGGCAAATTGTAGGCCTTGCAAGCCTTCGCGGGAATCGGCGTCTTTCTTTGAAAGAGATCGCAAAAGCAACGAATATCCCTCTTTCTACCTACTCTGATATTATTCGGTTTTCTACTCTTCGCATGTCCGAAACCAAAATCTCCCATCCATGCTCCGAAGAAAATCTTCGTCCAAGACCAACGGCGATCAAAGGCCAAAATCAAGCACTCTCGGCTCAGGAGAAGGCGAGAGTTATTGCAATCACCTTGCTGGACGCTATGCACTGCCGTAAGCCACTTCATGAGCTAGTGAGGGAATCGGAACTGCAAATATGCAGTAATACACTAGCAAATGTGTTATCCTCTGATGGTATCCATCGCTGCCGCCCAACCCAAAAGCCCTTTTTGAATGCAAATGCCAAATCAGCACGCCTTGCCTGGGCCCTCAAGTACTGCAATTTCGATTTCAAAAAAGTTCTCTTTACAGATGAGTCACTATTTGAAGCCAGCACACTGCGTTCCGCCCATGCAAGAGGGGTTCTAAGGAGAGCAGGAGAGCGATACCTTCCGCAAAACCTCGTTAAGCGGTTTGCAAAAGGGCGAGCAGCGATGTTTTGAGGCGGGATCATGTACGGATATGCGGGGTCTTAGCTTCCCTATTACTTCTTTCCGACTCCAATTGAGACCCCAGCTGAGAGGCGGGCTTCGATTGGTCACTTAGAACGAGAATTTACTCTCGACATCGAAGATTACCTCTACTTTACCTCTTTGGGCGAGCAACATACAATTCCAGTTACCAAAACCCGAAGCAGCAAGCGGAAAGGGGGAGTTGACTGGTATCTCTACCGGGAGCGCATTCTTCGTGCTAAGATTTTCCCTTTCCTTATTGGTGAAATGTCTAAACGACATGAATTACTGCATTTTCTGGAGGATGGTGCCCCAGCACATACTGAGGACTACAATAATGCGGAAGCCTTGGATAACGGCTTGGAAAGAATTCGTCTTCCTTCTTGCTCGCCAGATCTGAACCCCATTGAACTGGTATGGAACTAAAGTACTAGGACAAAGCTATTCGTCCGATCGGCGGCAACCGGGCAACCCCTTAAAAAACCCCACCTCAGTGCTCAACCACCCCTCAACAACCATGCCTCCACAAAAGACTGGCAATCTCACAGAGTTTGAGAAAGGGCAAATTGTTGCCTTGAAAGAAAAATCTCTCTCTTTTTCTGAAATTGGAAAGATCTTAAGGCGTCCCAAGAGTACTGTTCTAAGTTTCTACAACTGGTTCCAAAAGAGGGGTGATGTGGAAAACCACCCCATGCCTGGAAGACACAAAATTATCGATACCAGACCCCATAGCCGCCTAGTCAGAGAGTCTAAGAAGGCACACCGCCTCCTCTTATCAGAATTGCGCAATGAGGTTACACCACATGCCTCAGTCAAGACCATCAAGCGAGCTTTAGCATTATTCAACATCAAGAAGTGAAGAGCCAGGAAAAGAGCATTTCTGAAAGATGAGCATGCTGTCAAGAGGCTAGCTTGGGCCAAGAAGTATAAGGATTGGACACAGGAGGACTTTGAGGGGGTTATCTTTAGTGATGAATGGATGGTTGAAAAGTCCAAGGATCCTAAGGGTATTTGGGTGTTCAGAACACCTGAGGAAAAGTGGCATAAAGACTGCATTCATGGGGTTACAAAAGAACCTGGGATAAATTTGATGGTATGGGCTTGTATTTAGGGTAAAAATAAGGGTCCTCTGATTCCTATTTTTGACAAAAGTGTGAATAGATTTGTATATATTGGAGTTTTGAAGGAAGGCATAGTTGATATCAGGCAGGAGGTGGAAGACACAGTTGGGGATCCTATCTTTCAGCAGGATGGTGAAAAGATACATACTGCAAGAGATACTATGGCTTGATTTGCAGGAAACAACATACAGGTTATGAAATGGCCATCCAATTCCCCTGACCTCAATCCTATTGAGCACTGTGGGAAGAGGTTGAAGGAAAAGCTACACCAGCGCTTTCCCAACATTCACAAGACTAAGGGGGGGCCAGATACTGGTAGAAGATGTCTAGCAGAAGCTCTTGATGTGGTTTGGACTTAGGAGAGTGAAGGGGATTTTTTGGAGAGCCTGTGGGAGTCTATGCCTAAGAGAGTGGCTGCAGTTCTAGATGCAACGGAATGGTATACTAAGTATTGATTTTTTTTCTCTAAAAATTTGGATGGAAGTTTTCTTATATCTACTGGATATGTACATAGATTTTCAGTTCATTCTAAGCAGTTGTGGTTGTATAGGTAATAGATGTATGATGGAAGTGGGGTTGCTGTTACCGCACCAGACAAAAAGCTTTGTCCCCGTACTTTATATCAAAGGGCGGATTAAGTCACGAATTGGCTCAAACTATCAGGATACGGCAATTCGGGAAATTGTAGTTGATCAATGGAAGAGTCTATCACTTGAATATATCAATGATCTTATTTTCTCAATGCCCCGCCGGCTGGAGGCGGTTATTGCTGCCAATGGTGGTAATAATTTTGCAGGGTAAACCGAATTGTTACAATCCTCTCTTCACTGGGTGATACTTGCAGCAGGTAACCGATAGTTCGCTAACTATCACTTCTCTTAGCCCGATAGCAACTGCGATAGCTAAGTCCTCTGACTCCTATCTACCAGTGTCGATCGCTAGGCTCGTGTAAGAGGGTCGTGTCCTAATTCCCGAAAGTGCAATAGATAAAAGATCTTGGTATTGAAAGTAAAGTATATGAAAGAACTTAGATGGTTGCGTGAAGAACCCAAATCGTCCGCCTTTTTTATTTTTTTTATTTTTATCAGTGGTATTTGTTTTAAGGTAGAAAACATCCGTGGAGCATGAGCTATGGCTACAAAAAACCTGTAAATCACTGCAAAAACCTCCCGGTGTTAGGGAAAAAGCCATCAACCCAAGTCCCTCTGGTCTGGGATCAACCACGCACCAGCCACATCAAATAAGAAATCCAACCTGGACTAGCTAAGGCGGGCAAGAAAGGAAATCAAATAAACACATGGGGAGGAATCAACAGGAAAACCCTTGCCGAATACACCAACATATGAAATGATAGTTATACCCACTACTGAAACCCAAAGTAACAACAATGAAGGAAGAACAATGGGGATGCAAGGGGCTACAAAAATAAAGCGACTGTGCAAGAATTACTCAAGAAGCACAAGGCGTTGACATCTGCCACTGAAACGGTGCAATACAACGACTGAGCGTAACCGAGGGTTGCGACCGTGGAGAAGCCGGGGGAAGGCAAAGGGGTAGTAGGGTGCCAGCCAAATGAGTAGATGGTAGCTGTAACCGAGAAACGGGACGAGACCGGAGGGGGAGGAGGAGGAGGAGGAGTAGACCCAATAACCGTAGAAACTATCGGTAACCGTGTCCGTGTCTGAGTAGGCAGCCTCTAAAGGTAGTTGTAGCAAGTACGGGTTACTGGTTGGTTTCGAGTATTGTTTGATACTCAGTATGTTTTATGATTGAGTTTGATACTCATGATGTTTGATGTTTGGTTTGGAGTATCGTTTGATACTTAGTATATTTTATGTTTGGTTTCGAGTATCGTTTGATACTTGATATGTTTTATGTAATGTTTCAAGGCTACCGTTTTGGAAGTCTTTATGGTTATTGTTTACAAGGCTCCGGTCAGCCTGACAAGTGTATTTAAGACCTGCTATTCTCAGGACTTAGAGAGAGGAGACTTTGACAGACAGAGTTTTCAATATACTTGGTTGAACAGTTACTTCTTCAGTTCACTTTGAGAATCCAATAAGACCAAACATACTTAGCTATTAAGAACTACTTGGTAGTTGCGATATCGTAAGAAGTTTGTTATAACAACTTAGGCTAAGCCTCCGGTACTTAGTCTCGTTATATACCACACTTTGGTATAGATATAGTATCGTTACCCTATCGATTCCCGTCACCACCCAGGAGGCTTACCGTAGTGAAGAGAATGGAGAAATCGACTGTGGCTTGTTGAAAGGTTTTCTCCTACTGCGAACTGTAGTCGCAGCCGTCTGTAGCATGGACGAGATAGTGTTGTCAACCGTGCGAAAGTTGAGCGAGGCAGCAAAATGCAAGCGAAGAGAGGAGGTGATTGAGCCAAAGGACCTTTAGAAACAAAGACGCCAGGCCTCACGGACATGATGAGGGAAGGAAGGCAAGAGGGGCGGGGTAGAGCTCACTGAGAGTGTGGGTGCAGCTCACTAAGAGTGCGGGGGTGGATGTTGACGATAAATACTCATCGTGTCGAGATTACAATCGCCGGGTGTGTAGTGGAGATGGTTTGTGACCCAAATCCTACAACTTTTTTTTTTTTCACTGTTCTTTTTTTTCATGTGCTTTGTATTATCAACTACTGGGAACAAAGACAGCGTGGAGCGCTAGCTATGGCAAAGAAAAAACCCCATCCCCAAACTATATCCACCCCGGCGCGAGGGAAAAAGCCATCAACCCAAGTCCCAATGGTACGAGACCAACCGCACACCAGCCATGCAAAATAAGAAATCAAACTCTGACCAAAGGGGTGGAACAAGAAAGTCAAATAAATACATGGGGAGGAATCAGCAGGAAAACCCTTGCCATAGACACCAACAATAAAATAAATAATTGTTATAACCACTTCTGAAACCCAAAGTAACCGACAATAAAAGAAGAACAATTGGGTGTGAGGGGGCGACATAAAACAGTTGCGGCGTTGCAAGCATTACTCATGAACCCAAGGCATTGACATCCGCCACTGAGGCAGTGCAATACAACGACTGAGTGTAACCGAGGGGCCCGACCGTGGAGAAAACGCCAGGGCGGCGTGAGGTAAAGTGGCAGTAGGGTGCCAGCAGAGTGAGTGGATTGTAGCTGTTACCGAACAACGGGACAAGACCTTGAGTGGGGAGAGGAGGAGTAGACCCAATAACCATGGAAACTATCGGTAACCGTGTGCGTGTCTGACTAGGCACCCTCTAAAGGGAGTGAAGAGGACGGAGAAATCGACCGTAGCCTGTTGAAGAGTTTTCTCCTACTGCGAACTGTGGTCCCAGCTGTCTGTAACATGGACGAGAGGGTGTTGCTGACCGTGCGAACGGTAAGCGAGGCAGCGAAGCGCGAGCGAAAAGAGGGGGTGATAGAGCCAAACGACCTCTGGAAACAAGGACGCCAGGGCCCAAGGACATGATAAGGGAAGTAATGCAGGAGGGGGGGGTGCAGCTCACGGAGAGTGCTGGTGCAGCTCACTATGAGTACAGGGGTGGATGTTGACAATGAATTCTCATGGTGTTGAGATTTCAATCGCTGGGTGTGTAGAGGAGATGGTTCGTGACCCAAATTCTACGCATTTTGTGTTCTATTTTTCTTTTTTTTATCATATTTTAAATTTTGTTTCTAGCTGAGGCCGAAGGCCGAAGTAGCAAGTTTAAAAATAGCATGTAACCAGGATGGTTATGGCCGCAACAAACTTCGACCCAGGCCAACCCCTCGTCGCGGCAGTGGAAACCGTGGGAGAAAAAACCCCTGTTCTAAAACCCGGACCAACCGCCAGGGCGTTGAAAACTACAACAAAATATACATGAAACTCGCGATTAAAAGAAAGCATCTACCGAAAACCCAAGAAAAACCCACTAGTGAGAAAAACCAAAAAAGCCCAAATCCGTAGAAGAAGGACCAGAGAAAGCCCATCTGCCGCGAAGGCCTTTAACGATCCCCAACTGCAAACATGGTCGAACACAACCATACTCGAGGGTAATTGTTACAATCCTCTCCTCTCAGGGTGAGACTTGCAGCAGGTAACCGATAGTCTCCTAACGATCACTTCTTCTTTGCCCGATAGCTGTTGCGATAGCTAAGTCCGTTGACTCCTATCTGGCAACGTTGATCGCTAGGCTCATATAAGACAGTCGTGTCTTGGTTCCCAGGAACGTGATAGGTAAAGATCTTTGTATTAAAAGTATAGTGTATACAAAAACTTAGATGGTTGCGTGAAGAACCCAAATCTCATGCCCCAAGGGTGCCTTTATATAGGGGTTCATCCCTCAACCCTAACCCTGCGTGACTCATACCCTCGCGTCACGCGACTCATGACTCATAGTGAGTCATAGTGTGAAATCCATCAGCTGACTCGTCTGAGTCAGCTGCGCCCTATCTCGCAAC
>Ga0307507_10010715_pt1 | contig 11755 bp, 2 predicted proteins | sample 7_EM_MG_FD_207223 | JGI IMG/M metagenome (GOLD analysis project Ga0307507, IMG submission 207223) | Populus trichocarpa ectomycorrhiza microbial communities from riparian zone in the Pacific Northwest, United States - 7_EM | ecosystem: Host-associated > Plants > Roots > Unclassified | place...
CCTATCCGTGCCTCGCTTATAAGCTAGGACCACCCTAAGAAGAATTTTCTGTTGGGGGAAAGGGGGTAAAACGACAAATAAATCCACCTCTAGCTCGCTAGGCAGGAGGAATTGGGTCTTGAAAGTTAGAAAATCGATTGTTTTTAATGGTAAGATGGGTATGCGTAAGTTTTGAAGTGTGGCGCTACCTTTTGGTAAGGTTGCATGTGTGGTGTTAGATATTATCTTATAACTCACTACTATGCCTTTTATCATTGTATGTCTTACTACTCATTTCTATTACCTATTTATTATCTATTACTAGCTGAGTGGCAATGTCGACCTGGTGGCCAATTAGGTAACAGTTATAAATTATCGTCGGCGTCTCCGTTAACCTTTGCCACGTATTTTGTATATATAGTACATCTGATTTCCATAGATTTACAATTAAGTCGTTTACTTAATTCTCCCACACTGCAAAGCTTATATTCTCTTATAATAGCTTCCTAATATCCGGTTTAAAGGATATTAGTATAGGGCTTTTAACTTTCTAAACTTAGGCTTAGGGAAGCTCCAGCTATAGATGTATTCTTAGCACTAGTAACTAGTATGGGTTTCTTAATAAGCCTTAGGTTTTAAGTTAATATTTAGGTTAAATTACCTAAAGGGGTAGGCCCGATTAGCTTATAAGCAATCTATATACTACTACTATGCTAATTATAGGCCAGTGGTTTTCCGAGAGGGTTCTAATTAGGTCCTTAGTTAAATATATTAGTATATTTCTTTAGTATTTCTAGCTTAGGAGAAGATTTTAAAGTTGCCTTTGGCGCTTAATTTTCTAATTGGCCTAGATAGGACTAGAGGGATTCCAGTTACTTTTAATAGAGTTATATTCGTTATAAAGGGTATTTATATTTTTTTAATGCTAACTATATGTATATAAGAATCTTTAAGCTCCTAGTATATTTAGGTATTGGGCTTATTTAGCCGTCTTACCTAGAGGTTTATATTATTATAATCTCTTACTATAAGAGGGACTTTTCTGCCTTAATATAACGGCTTTCTATAAGGTATCCATAGAGTTTCCATTTAGGTTATTATAAAGTTTTTTAAGGGAGAAATAGTAGATATAAATAAATAATATAGTCCTTAAGCTAGCTGCCCTTCTAAATAGAGTAGAAAGGATTTAAATATAAGGGGACTTTATAGATAGGGGGCTATAAGGCATAATTATAGGAATAGGATAGATTAGTAAGAGAGATAAATCCTTAAAAAGGTAAGGCCTTTATAATTGTAAAGACTATATACTATAGGTATATGCCTCTAGTATATAACAGGTAACTAACTAAGGGGCGTCTAGAGGTTATCTTAAGGGCAACCTAAGGTAACCGCAATAATATCCCTTATACTTACTACTAGCGCCTTAGCTACCCTTATAATATCTACCCTTTACCACTCCTAAATTATTTTTAAATTTCCTATTTTTAGTACAGTTTCTACCTTTATTCATTTTCTATAGCTTTAACTACACTATTAAATCTAGGGGGTATATAACCAACTATAGTACCTTACTAAAACGCCACCCTATCTTGTCTATATATTATCCTATTTTAGCTATATATTAATCTCCCCTTATTATTTATTATATACTCCTTCCTTATATATATATAAAGACCTTAAAGCTATATTTTACAATTAAGTTATTTATTTAATTCCCTATACTATAAAGCTTATAATAGACTTTATAATCGGGCTGGTTATATAAATAAACAACAATAATAACTAACCTGTAATTAACTATAAAGTGCCTAATAGATTAACTCCAATTATATTTTAAAATTTACTATAAAAAGTAAAAGCTATTTAGGTAGGGAACGTAGTAATTAAATATATATTTTAACTCCTAGGAAACCCTTAGGTATATTAATACATCCTTTATTTCTACGTTTTTATATAATAAATTAGGTACGTTAGTATATCCCTTACTCCTATATACTTATATACTAAATTCTTCGTCCCATAACTCGCTTACACTCGCCCTATTATAGCTTGTTGATTTTTTTTTGCTTACGACCTCTATTAGGCCTAGTACTCGCAATGCTTCTACTATAAGGTTATTTATAATACTAGGTCACCTTATATAGGTGCAGAGTCCGGCTTCGACGGCCCTTTATAATTATTTAATATAACTTATATTTAACGTACTCAATAGGCGACCTGCCTACCTTAAAACTCATCAAAAAATAGAAAAATTACGCCTTAATATCTTAACAACCACTTAATAATAAATTCTAATAATGTAGATTTGGACTTTTATATATACTCTATAGCTTCTATTAAAGTTGCATTATAAATAGATTAGTAGGTTTTAAGATAATAAATTTTAAGGGCCAAAACTAGGCCAAATTACTATAACTTAAAAAATACTAATCTATTTACGATGTAACTTTAATAGAAGCTATAGAGTATACATAAAAGTCTAAATCTAAATTATTAGAATTTATTATTAAGTGGTTGTTAAGATATTAAGGCGTAATTTTTCTAATTTTTAGTGAGTTTTAAGGTAGGCAGGTCGTCTATTGAGTACGTTATTTATATTTTAAATATATTTTACTAATATAATAGCCTTCTTTTATACTCTACTATAACGGTGGTAATTTTTTTAAACTTACTTTACTTATACTCTATTAATTTATATACTTTATATTAATAGGGTAAATAAACATTTAATATAAAATAGTTAATTACTTATATTTTTCTAAGGGGCTTAGTATTACTATTTTAATTAAAATATTTATTTATTTTTATTTTTATAATTATGCACATAAGGAAATAAATCTTTATAAATTTTATTTAAATACTTAATTAATAAGCAAAAGCCTCTTATATAGAAGTTAATTGCTATTAATATTACTATGCAAATTTGTAGACCTAAATCGGATTTCTACGCCACCTTAACTTGGTTACCGATTTAGTCACCCTTATATATATATAAAGGCTCTAGAGCTAACTTTAATAGATAGACTTCTAATTAATAGTTATAAGCCTAGGTATCTTGCCGTATTACCCTATATAACTTATTTTTATATATAATGCCTAATATATATAAATCTTCTACTATTATCTTTAACGAGCCCTCTAACTAAGAGGAATGGATCTTTATAGTTAAGATTAAAGCGTAGCCATTAGATATGTAGTAGTATCTAGACTTAGACTATATGGTTTCTTTAGAGGTACCAGCTAACTTAGCACCTCTTCCTTTATAAGTTAAGGAAGGAGCTACCCTTCTTACTCCCCCTAGTGCCGAATCAATACGACTAAAAACGTTAATAAAGTTATCGCGTTAAGATATAAAAGACTATCGCGAATAAACGGCTCTCTTTAGAGAAATCCATATCTATATTTTTAGTATAGTCTCTTACAAGAACTTTATATATATTAAGGACTGGCCGTCGAAATCGGACTCTACACCTATACGTGGTGACGGCTACGAACCTGGTCTTCGAAGTTCAGATCCAGAGCCAACGCAGAGACGTCGCATAGCGTGCGGACAGGACCTGGTGGTGGTTGTGGGCGTTAAGGGCGGTGGTGAAAAATTTTCGGATAGTGAGATCTTGAAAACCACTACTATTGGCCCTCTATAGTATGACGACTACTACACTGTTCTCCTATCTAGGGCACCTGTACGATCCAACATGGATGCATAGTATTCGATAACATCCCCTAACCCCCAGTTGAAAGCATCGACGACCTTATATTAACGAACGAGCAAACGCGAACGAGCGAACGAATGAGCAAATATACGGCCCCTCCTAACCCCCAGGGCGATCGCCCGCGGAGCATGCGGTCACTCGCCGTACTACCATAATACTACTGAAACCGTCAGCCGGATAACCCCGTATGGTTTTCCTTGTCTCCTCTCAACGGAGTAGTGCCCTTAGAGAGGGCCTAGTGACTAGGGCCTAGGCACAAAAGATACCCAGGTACACACACATCCCGCTTTCATCTTTTAGTATTAGGATGGTAGAACGGATGAATCCCCCTTACGCCTTCGATAGGCCTTAGGGGGGGGGGGGGGAGGCATGGCGTATATGGCAATAGTCAACAAGAGATAGCACACAGAGGATGGTTAAGATATGGAACACAAAGTACACGGTAATTAATTAGCAAGGCCTAGCTGGGACATAGTGAACCCTAGCTTTAGATAAGCTAGAGAAGGAAGCAGTAGTTCCTAAGGAGTTCAAAACATCCAAGGAGGAGGACGTGCTGTAGGCCCGCAGGGCCGCAGTTACGTGCAAATATGGCAAATTGGGGGTTTTCATCCTACTGAGGCTGCTCATAGGGTTTTTCCTCCCCCAACTACAGGGGTTTTCTTCCTGTAAATACATAAGTTTTCCCCCTTGTGCGGAGTAGTCTGCGTGGGCCAGTAGGATCCGTATCAGACGTTAATTAAAGAGTTACTACTATATTAAGGACTATATAATCATATAGGAGATCCTCCACATACTTAAAGAACACTTTACTCTAATAGATAAAGTACGGCAGCTTAAGGTATTATATAAATACTAGGCTTTTTAGCATAGCCTTAAGAACACCAACTTTATAACTTAGCTATAAGACTAGGAGATAACCTATTAGTATACTATCGCCCTAAAGCTTTTAAACGTTAAATATAAACGACCCCTTTACGACTTTCTAAAAGCAATTAAAAGCGATAATGCTACATTTTCAGATATGTAAGGAATTTTACTTATTTACTATATTTTAAGGGAAACACCTTCTATGGCAGGATTATGTATACAGAGAGATTCATCGATTTAAGGAATGTCTATATCTAATTTAAAGCCTTTATATACCTAGGTAGAACCCAGATCTAAAGATTTAAAAAACGCATTAAAGCAAAACTAGAGAAGTATCTACAATTAAGGACGTAGGTTTAGACGGAATAGAAACAGATAAGGAAGGAGCCACAGCAAGATCCAATAACGTTTTAGATTTACCCTACGGCTAATCTAAGGGGGTGTGTCGACCTAAATCGGATTTCTTTGCCACCTTGACTCGGTTACCAACTCCTTAACTCGGTCACCAACTTGGTCACCCTTATGTATATATAAAGGCCCCAGAGCTACCTTCAATAAATAAACTTCTTATTCTTAATCTGCGTACGGACTTCCAATTAACAAAATTGTTTTAGTAGTTTGCCATTTAATTAATCGCTTAAAATTAATAAAGGGACGCCATATATAAGTATAGCTTTTCGCGCAGACTTATAAACACCAAATTTGAAATCTATAATATCTATTTATAAATTCTGCTTATTTTGGTCTATATTAATTAACCTAAGATATAAGTAGTCTATATATTTGGGTCCTGGAATTTAAACTTAGCTAAGCCAGCTTCTTATTAGTTAGAAAAAATGTCAAAGCTAGTATTTAATAAGGTGCAGTAGAGGTGTAAGGGAATTAAATGCGTATATCAAGATGCATAGATAAGATTGTTGTTGATGCTACTATTCTACAGGTGGATTTTAGTGGATTTTATACTTACTTAGCTTATATAACTATTGCACGTAACTACTCTATAACTAGTTAGTTACAGACAATAACTAATATACCCCTTTATATTTAACTAACTTAATACTCTAAATAGGTTTAATTAATCTTAATAACCTTTATCCTTAGCTGCTTTATAAACTTCGCATAACTTACAGCTAAAAGAGACTTAGTTAGACTATTAGCTGCTATCTCTAAACTTGCAGTGTACTACAGATTAACCGTTTCTTTTATAACGTACTCTTAAATAAAGTAGTATTTAATATTAATATGCTTTATCCGTTAATAAAACTTAGGGTTCTTAGCCAAGCTTAAGGAGCTTTAGTTGTCGTCGTATGTTATGGGACACCTCCGTGACACCTTATACACGTCCACCTGTTTCCACCGACTTAGTAAGAAGAGACTGACCGCAATCTACGGCAATCTGACGGGGTTCTGCCATGTTCTGCCAAGTCTACCAAATTCTGCTAAGTTCTGCCAGGACTATAACCCAAAGCCTATTTTGCCCTATGCATGTGTTAACTAAGCAACCAAGTTAACGATATATACCCCTTTCTTCCCGTTTCCTTACCTTCTCTCCTTACGCAACGTCTTAATCTTATTATACAGTTTATATACATAGCTTAATAATATCTACTTCGCTATATATTATCACTACTTATACTCGCTCTGTAACACTACGTTGTGTTAAAAACCTATACTTTACCCCGCCCCGCCCTGTCCAAAATATAGAACAACCTTAAAGCCCCTATAACGGCCGCTAACATTATATCTACACTCTAAGAACAATTGGCAAATATATAGAAGTCTTTTATAGACGCCCTTGTATAGAACAAGGCTACTATAGCTAAATAACAAGCTAAATAAGAAGCACGGCACTAGGAATTAATAGAAGCACTTTAAGAAGAAGTCCATACCCTTAAGGCACTTATGTTAGGGCCCTAAGACTAAATACTAGCCTAAGAGGCTGCTAACACGCCACCTATAAATAAGATAAACATAACCGAATCTAGACCTAGCTCGTTAGGTACGAACCTTAAGCTAGCTATAGATATTTATCCTATAAATCCGTCTACTATACTATAACAATCTAAAAAACTACTAGACCCCCTAGTATTTACTAGTAAATAATAAGAGCTTTAATTATTTTTGAGCCGACTTAAGAATAAGCTAACTAGTAATGCTAACTATTACCTAACTAAAGCCAACTAACTTTACTACGCCCTAAGTTGACTAGGAGGAGATATAGCTAACCTTATTAAACCTCTTCAGCCGAACTTAGTATAGAGCCTAGTTATACTTCTTAAAGCTATATATAGTAACCCAAACTGCCAAGCTACCGCTTAAAGAAAGATAAATTATATAACTTAAAAAAAGAAAAGCTTCCCAGTATACTTCTCTAAATTTAACTATTACATAAAGGAAACAGGCTGGAATAACTCCATACTAGTTAATAGCCTTATTAAATCCTTAAGCCCTAAACTAAAAACCTCCCTAATAGGTGTAGACCTACTAGGAGCCCTTAACGCCTACGCAAACGTTATTAATAAACGGTATAATAATATACTACGCCTAACACCTAAGCCCACTCCCTAATATAATATAACAACTCTATAAATGTCTACTAAGTTATTATCTTAGCCTAAGCACCCTAACGCTATGGACATTAACACAGAGACCCTAGGATACACTCTACTAGGGTCCCCTAAATAAGAATAATATATTAAGCTAGGCCTTTACTTTAAATGCGGAAGCAAGGACTATATTTTAAGATACTACTCCGTCCCTATGCCCTAATACGATATATAAACGGCCAACACTAACAACCGTTCACTATATTAATCCTCCAGTTACCGCCCCTAATCTTTACCTAGTTCCAGCCCCGCATTTAGTAAGCACTATTTATAAGGATAAAGTTATAACTAACGTCCTATAGGAACCCCTTCCCACTTGCCACTAAAAGGCATATCCTAGAGTTAAGTTGCTCTCTAGGATAGCTATGTTACAGAATCTTGTTAAATATATTAGATATAGCAAACCCTAACTCTTAGGATCGTAGTATAACCATTAACTGCTGTCTTTAGTAGAAAGGTTAATAGGCTAACGCTTAAGTCCTAATTAACACAAGAGCTAGTGGCATAGGATTTATTAATAAGATCTTTATATAAGACAATAGGTTTACCCTAATACTCCTTAACCAGCATATTAACATATTTAGATTTAATAGCAAACGTACTATCTTGGGCCGTATTACTTATATAGCGGCCCTAAGACTCCAATACCTAAACCATAAAGAATTAATTAAGCTCTTTGTGACTACCCTAGGTTATCTAGTAATCCTTAAACAACCCTAGATAAAGCTATATAAGGTAACCATTAATTGGGACAACCTTAAGCTTCTATTTACCGCCTCCTGTTGTAAGTAGAAGTGCCTTATAACTTACTACTTAGACCCCAAACCAAAATCTAAAAAATCCACTAAGATTTACTAGTCTAAAATTTCCACTAATGTCTACTCTATACCTAAAAAGTCCACCCAATTCCACCTACCTAAGAATTCCACTAAATTCTACTAATATAAGATTTCCACTAATGTCCACTAAGAACCCGGAATTTATACCAGACTACATAAATTAACTTTAACTGCTGCACCCCGAACTAATCAGAAGCTTAAGCTTAACATATAAAAGTACTAAAAGAACTAGTATTCTACTATAGAAAGGATACTTAAAGAACCCGAACCTAAATCTAATACTAACTCTATATCTAATACTAAACCTAAAACTAAATAGGAAACTATATAAGAAACTAAGGACAATCTAAGCCCGCTTAACACCTTAGATATCTATATAATTGGAGCTACTCCGCTAGTATAACTTGCTAGAAAACCAGAATATATAATCTTCGCTGTTATAATAGCCAATATTAAGAAGGCCTTAGCACCAAAGAAGCATGCTAACCCCGCCATAAAGGTACTAATAGAGTACTATGACTATTTAGATGTATTCTTATAAAAGAAAGCCAATAAGCTACCAGAACGCCGTCTATACGATTATAAGATTGTAGTTAAAGAAGGAAAACATCCCGGATTTGGACCCCTATATAGGATATCCTAAAACGAACTTAAGGTACTATGGAAGTACCTAGACGAATATTTAGATAAAGGATTTATTAGAGCAAGTTCTTTACCTATAGCTATACTAGTAATCTTTATTAAGAAACCTGGTGGTAGTCTACATTTCTACATAGACTACCAAGCTCTTAATGCTATTACTATTAAGAACTAATACCTAATCCCGTTAATCCAAGAGACACTAAACTAATTAAATAAGGCTCGCTTCTACACAAAGCTTAATATTATCCACACATTTAACCGCCTCTATATTATAAAAGGAGATAAATGGCTTACTGCATTTCGTACTCAATACGGATTATTTAAGTACTTAGTAATGCCATTTGGCCTTATAAACGCCCTAATTTTATTCTAACACTTTGTAAATAACACCCTGCACCCATACCTAGATATCTTTTATACTGCTTATATTAACAATATCTTAATATATAGCAATAATCTGGCTAAATACTAAAAACATATTAAACTGGTTCTATAAGCCTTGCGCGGAGCCGGCCTATAGTTAGATATAGATAAATGCAAGTTCTACAAAATGGAAGTTCTATACCTTGGACTTATTATTTCTATAAACGGTATATAAATAGACCCTAAGAAAGTTAAAGTAATTGTAAACTGGTAAGAACCTAAGAACGTTAAGGACGTAAGGGCCTTTATAGGATTCGCCAACTTCTACTAATAGTTTATTAATAACTTCTCTGCCCTGGTTTTACCCCTTATAGCTCTAACCCAAAAAGATAAAGCCTTTATCTTTAATAAGGAATGTAAGAAAGCTTTTACTTATCTAAAAGTTATGTTTACTACCGCACCTATACTCTAACACTTCGACCTAAACTAAATAAGTGTTATAGAAGCTAACTTATCTAACTACATCACTAGAGGCATTCTGTCTTAATATAATAAGGAAGGAGTATTGCACCCCATAGTATACTTTTTAAAACGACTAAGTCTAGCTAAATGTAATTATAAGATCTATAATAAAGAACTATTAGCCATTATTAGATGTTTTAAATAATGGCGTTTTAAACTAGAAGGCTCCGGATTTCTAATTAAGGTTCTTAGTGATTATAAGAACTTATAATACTTTATAACCATAAAACAGCTAAGCCACTGTTAGGCCTATTGGTTAGAATATCTGTCCTATTTCTAATTTTTTATTATATACCGCCTAGGCGTTTAAGGCTAGAAGCCTAATGCCCTAACCTAATATTCGTAAGACGTACCAGCTTAAGAAGAAGCACGCTCCTACTATAATTAGACCCTACTCCGCCCCAAGCTATTTAAACCCCCTACTAAGGACCTTATGGTACACGTTCTTAAAATGACCAATTAAACTATTAAACAGATTGTAACTAATAAATACCTAAATAATAAGTTTATCTAAGAGATGCTTAAGCTAATTTAAGATGGCGCTAGACGCTCTAAAAGGATTTCTCTAAGTAAATACAAAGCCCGTGGAAACCACCTATACTATAGGAACCGCCTAGTTGTACCTAACTACAACAAACTTAAGCTTAAGCTCCTTAAATATGTATATAACCTACTAGTAGCCAGCCACCTAGGCCGAGGAAAAACCCTAGAACTGCTCTAATAAGAATACTACTGGCTAAATATATATAATATAATACGAAGGTATGTCTCTAGCTGCTATACCTACTAATAAGCTAAAGCTTTGTATAAGATATACAACGGCTTCCTAAAACCCCTACCTGTTCCGGACCGAAGATAAAAGAATATCTTAATTAACTTTATTATTAATCTCCCTAAAAGTAAAGGCTGTATAAATATTATAGTAGTTATAGACTAACTATCTAAGATAAAACACCTAATCGCCTGCCCTAATATATTAGCGCCTGCTATTGCCCAACTGTTCCTAGATTATATATGGAAACTCTATAGACTTCCTAAAATAATTATCTCCAATAGAGGCAGACAGTTTGTTTTTGTATTTTAGAAAGAACTAACTACCCAACTCCGCATTAAAGCACTATTGTCTACAGTATACTACCTAGAAACAGATGGTTAAACAGAATGTGCAAATGCTATAATAGAACAATATATTTGGATATACATGTTATATTTGCAGGACGACTAGATGGACTAGCTTGTATTTACCAAGTTTACTGCAAATAACTCCGTTTTAGAAACCATAAAGGTCTCCCTATTCCTGGCTAACTACGGCTAGCACCTATAAATGGGTTTTAAACCCTTTAGTAATATTCCTTGCTTAGCTTACTAGGCCTTATAAATTACAGAAGCAAATAAATTTATAAAAAAGATGGAAGAACTATAAGAGTTCCTTACTAATGAAATAACATGGGCCCAATCTGTCTATAAAGCCGTAGTAAATAAGCACTGAACCCTGGTACTAGTTTACTAAATTAGTAACTTTGTCTGGCTAGATATAAGAAATCTAAATATAAAACAATCTACTAAGAAACTTAATTAGAAGAACGCCGGCCCTTATAAGGTTAAAAAGGTTGTTTCTCTCTATGCTTACTAACTAAAGCTTCCTAATACGGTTAAAATCCACCCTATATTCTATACGTCAGTTCTCCACCCTACTGCCCCTATATTAGATGCCCTGCCTAGATAGATCTAGGACCCTCTCCCACTAGTTAAAGTGGATAGTAAAGATAAGTACTTTATTAAAAGAGTTAATAACATTAAGTATAACAAACAGAAACGCAAATATATATACCTTATAAAATGGAGAGGCTTTACTAAGCCCATATAGGAACCCATTAACTCTATAGGACTTACACAAGCTATAGAAGACTTTTACGAACTTTACCCAGAACTACTATAGCCCCATCTCGCAGAAGCTCAAGTTTAAAGGGGGGGTACTGTCACGGGACACCTCCGTGACACCTTATATACGTCCACCTATTTCTATTAACTTAGTAAGAAGAGACCAACCGCAATCTACGGCAATCTGACAGCGTTCTGCTATATTCTGCCAAGTCTACTAAATTCTGCTAAGTTCTGCCAGGACCACAACCCGAAGCCTATTTTGCCCCGTATACGTGTTAACCAAGCAACCAAGTTAATGATATATACCCCTTTCTTCCCGTTTCCTTACCTTCTCTCCTCA
>Ga0307507_10010716_pt1 | contig 11753 bp, 21 predicted proteins | sample 7_EM_MG_FD_207223 | JGI IMG/M metagenome (GOLD analysis project Ga0307507, IMG submission 207223) | Populus trichocarpa ectomycorrhiza microbial communities from riparian zone in the Pacific Northwest, United States - 7_EM | ecosystem: Host-associated > Plants > Roots > Unclassified | place...
AGCACCACATGTCCTATAGGATAATCACCCCCTACGACCCTCAACGTTCAAATTTAGAGAAGGCTCTGAAGAACGCAAACCTCCCATGGGAAGACAAATGCTTCAACATTGATGCGTTTCAAGGTATGTTCGCATATATCTTCTGAAGAATGTATTTGACCACCTACTGTCAGGAAACGAGGCCGATTATATCATTATTTCCTTGGTTCGTTCTGAGAAGTTAGGCTTTTTGAAGGAGGACAGGCGGGTGAACGTCATGTTGACGCGCTGTAAGAAGGGCATGATCATTTGCACGAGTCGCAAATTTATCGAGTCAAAGGCTCAGGCGTCTTTGGTTGGGAAATTGGCTAACGCGCTTGGTGACGAGACTTGGGTCGAAAGCCATGAAGTCTTGTATGGGACATTTGTACCTTTCATCTAACACAACGAGTCGATTATAGCTGTATCTTGTACCTTTTTCTCTACCCAGTTGATGTCCATTGAGCTTTATGAGTGCGCATTCCGATTGCAAAATCCAAAAGCGGAACCAGCTCATCATTCCGTCAAACTTCGACCGCTGCCTTGAGGCAGCTAGGCGCCGTGTATGGCCTGCGATTGGCTCTTTCTCTTACATCCACCATGGCTTCCCGCAGGCCCCAGGTGATGCTGCAGAATATCCTGGACGGTCCGGAACTGGCACTCAACCAACATATCCCAATCCACACCATTCGCGAACTCGATATTCCTTCATCAGATCTTTTTGAAACTTTTGACCACGCTCGCCCGCTTGGCATCTCGCCTGGGTTCTCTACCAAAGGTCGTCTCAACGCTCTTGCCGTCGCTGATGACAACAACTGCCGAATCATCGAATTTTCACAGCCTAAGCCGCAGAGAGGCGGAAACAACAGGCCGCCACCTGGCCTACCTCAGCCTCCGCCGCATCGCGACCTCAAAGGAAGAACACTCCTCGAAGATAAGATTCTTTGTCGTCCTGTCGGCGACCTACTTGCCTTTGACTTCGGCCCACTGTCCATGTCGCTCTATTGTGATACCAACCTCCGAATTACCAATGCTGTAGACATCCAATCGGCCTTTTCCGCTGTTGACCGAAAGCCCTTAACCGCAATCAAGCAGTCTGTTGGGGAGGACATCCAAGTGAAGAAGGAGAATATTGTAACCCTCTTCAGCAACCCAGTCTACAGTGAAGAGGATCGAAAAAGTACCACAGATTTGGCTATGAGAGCCTGGGTTGCCCAGTTTCTGGCAGGGTATGGGAATGGGGCCGAGACATTTGATAAGGTCCCGAGGATCGACACAAAGAAGCTTAGTTCTCAGGTAAGCCTCTTGTTCATTTCCATCCTCAATGGCATTAGCTACATTTTCGATAGGTTCTTGATATGATTGGCAAGATCGCCAATGATGCACAGCGGCTTGACCACTTGAAACCCCATCAGCAAACCCATCGCATTCAAGGTGGTAATGTAGCAAGTCAAGTCAACTCTGCAAGCTATGTTGATAAATTTCGGTCAGGAAAGGTATCTGTATCCCAAATTATTTACCTTCAACATGCTCTAATAAGTTTTATCATGTATAGAATGTTCGTGTACAGCTTCAAAATGAACATGGGACCTATGTTACCCAGGGCATCACAACAGAGGTTCAGGGTAGATCTGTGAACTTACAAACCAAGCAGACAATGGGTGATAACTCAGTTCTGAAGGTCATCACTATTGGTCGAGATGACCCCACAACTGCTGAGGCTCAGCGAGCTGCAACTGTTCTTCGCATTCTTCAAGGCTCTGGGGAGTTGCTTGGTGACAGTCCCTGGATCCAGAACATTTGGTTTCCACCTGGCGATGGGCTTCCTCTTGTCTGGCCTAAGGAGTGGAAGTCAACCACAAAGCCTTTGAGACCACCACCAAAGCCCCCTTCCCCTTCCTCTGAATCAAAGCCAGCTCCCATTGGTCTTAATGGTTCCCAGCAGAGAGCAGTCAATGCTATGATGTCATCCAAGGATGATCACCGGATTGTACTTGTTCAGGGTCCACCTGGTACTGGAAAGACCTCAGTCATTGCAGCTTATGTTCACCATGCTGTTGCGAAGGCTGGTCAAGGGGGTATTTGGCTAATTGCACAGTCTAATGTAGCAGTCAAGAACATTGCTGAGAAGCTGCTCTCAACTGGCTTTTCTGATTGGAGGCTTTTAGTCTCCAAAGATTTCCATTGTGTCTGGTCAGTTGTGTTTAAACATATGTAATATTTTTACCTTATATATCTATCTTTTCCAGGCATGAACACCTCTATCACAAAGTTCAGGCAAATATGATTCGCTCAGATGAGTTCAGTTATGTTGGGCCCTCCCGCTTCAAGAATTGCCAGGTCATGTTATGCACCTTGAGCATGCTCTCAAATCAGCTCATACGCAAATTCACCTATCATATACCAATGAAGAGTTTGATTGTGGATGAAGCAAGCCAGATTGAGGTTGGTAACTATATTTCTGTATTTTCAACCTTCCACAGCCTGCAGAAGGCATGTTTTATTGGAGATGATAAGCAATGTAAGTGTTTATCTCCATTTTTCTATCTGTCCACTAATATAGCTCTTCATATTGACAGTACCTCCATATGGCCAAGAGGATCTTCAAGATCTTCAAAGTATTTTTGAGATCTCTCACTTGAACAAGCATGTTGTATTTCTTGATACTCAGTGTAAGTTTCCATTTGACTATTATGCTATTTACTAATGAACTTGACCCCTCTAGATCGTATGCCACCTCAAATTGGAGATATCATCTCTGGGGCAGTCTATGATGCTAATTTGAAATCAAACCCTTTACATCCAATCACTGAAAAAACAATCGCCTGTTACTTTGTTGATGTACCTGGCAAGGAGAGAAAAGTGAATGATTCATTCAAGGTATGCCTTATATTTCCTCTTTTCTGCTCTCTAATCAGGCTTTTTTATCCAGAATGAAGCAGAAATGGAAGCAATTATCAAACTAGCTCAGAAGCTTCAAGACCAAGAGAAGAATTACCGCATCATTACTCCATACCTTCTCCAGAGAAGCACTATCGAAAATACCATGATGGATACTGATGGCCTGGAATGGAAAGATAAGTGTTTTGCTGTTGATTCCTTCCAAGGCTTGTACTCTTTTTTTTTTTTTGTTCAACATATAATCTAAGATAATTTATAGGGAATGAAGAGGATTATATCATTATCTCCCTTGTTCGTTCTCGTGAACTGGGCTTCTTGAACAATTTACGCCGCACAAATGTCATGCTTACACGCTGCAAGCTTGGCATGTTCATTGTCACCAGCAAGCAATTTCTTGAGGGCCCTGGATCCAAGTGTTTGGTTGGAACATTGAAGGAAAAGGTTGGGCCAGAGGCTTGGTTGACCTTGGAGGATATTGAGGAGGAGAGGTTCTGAGAGCAAGGATGAAGGGCTGGGTTTATTTTCCATTAGTATGGTTTTAAGGGTGCTTCTAGGTAATTCTGGGTCTTGGGAAGACTTTGAAAATATCTCAAGAGGGTTTTCAAAGTTTCTCAAGACCCAGCTGTATCTAAAAGAGCCCAATTATGTCAAATTGGACTTCAGATAGGCATTATAACAGAGCCATTTTTTTTTTTAATAACCTAAGATTTTGACAACAAGTCTTGAAGTCTATGATCAATCTAGTCATGACAAAATCTAAAAACAACATCTATAGATGACTTGTAATAATGTCTGCCATATTTTCCTCAAGACACACTAAGTGCATCTCATTAAGCACCTCCACAACTACTTCCTTGAACTTCTGTGTTGATGTCAGCACACTTGAAAACTTGGACTCAATCCCGAACTTGATCATAGCAGGGGCTGCCAAATCTGTAGAGCCTCAGAGTACCACCCAACCAGGAATAGAAATATACATACAGTTGATGCCATACCCATCATTGTAAACAGCCCCAAACCCAGTACCTTTGAATAGATGTCCAGCACTCAATCCACTTGTGCTTAGCTTCCATCGCGCACTGCGCTCGAAGAGTTCGTCCTCGAAGAACGGCGAGTGTTCACCATTGATTGGTCGCATGAGAAGCCGCAGACCAAGAAGGTGTCGGTCGATCCCGCGGCCAGTCGCTGCTTCCCGAGTTAGCCTGGCGTGTGTTGTTATAGCAGCTTGGAGGCACTTGTAGCGCTGTGTTCTCTAGTGACGTGATTGAAGGATTAGAGAAGGGACAGACAAACACAGGAAAGCAGCACACCGATGCTCGAGGATCAACCATGCTCAAGACCCAGTCTCTGCTCTCGCGCGTGAACGTTCGAAGTGTCTCTGTTCGCCCGTGCTTGAACATCCGGGTCAGAACCGTCTCGTAGGTCGCTGTGAACTCGCCCCGGGTTTTGTACCATGCGAGTTGGAGGGCCATTTGGATGAACGCGTCTGGAGATAGTTTGGCTGCAGAAAGCCGTCAGAGAAGATGAGTGTCGAGTGAGAACAGAAAAAGAAAAAGCACACCAATGTCCTTGATCCAGTCTGTTCCGTACCCTTCAAACCAAAGCACACTGTCGTCCGACTCATCCAGTATCTTCTGCGCACGTTGCTCAGATGCTCTCGCCTGCTCCCACATGTGCTCGTCGGCCACCCAGTCCAGCCGCTCCCATGGTGCCTCATCTCCGGTTCCAATGGCAACTGGGGTACCCTGGAACGCATCCGAGTCCACGCCTTCGACGATAGCGTACTCGGCAACGATGCTGGGTACAAGTGCATCACATGGGGAGTGCTCTCCCGTTGCGCCAGCGTGAGTGGACGGGTCGACGATGAGCGTGAGAGCCTTGTCGAAAAAGCGGTTGGATACGTTGAGGTGGGTTGACCGGATTGTGTGGAGGTGGGCATCGAGTTGGTCCTGGGCTGCTGTTCGAGTATGTGTTGCGTGTGTCGGTAAGGAGGAACTGTCTGGTAAGGATGGTTTGAATGTGTAGGTCGTGTGATCAAGGCTGAGGCCCATGACAGAGTGAAGCATTGCATCGTACGACGTCTCATTCGTCGGAAACTTGTTAAGAAGATACTCGAGGTTCTGGTGATATAAAACGAGTATGAGAGACAGCGGCTTCGTGCAAGAGGTTGAAACGTACATCAGCCCAACAATCCCGATTATCTCCGCTCAATACACCTATTGGGAAGGCCCTTTCCCCATGTGCTAGTCGCTCTTCGACGTCGAGTATCACGGCACGTATTCGTGCTTCTATTTCTTTTGGCGACATTAAAACAGGAGACGACGACGTTGGTGGATGGTAGACGGTAACTCTGTAGCACCAATCGTGCACCATGAGGAGAAGGGAGCGAGCCTGAAGGGTTGGAGATCCAGGGGGTGTAGAGAGGGTATCACCTAGATGTTTGGGCCTCCGTGCAATATTGAATAACTTGGAAGTGCTCTCCCGCAGCCAAATTCCTATTACACGCGTCAAATTCTATTCCAAGAAACAATACCCAAAGAGAAAACGAACCTGTCCGAGTTGTTTCTGGATGCAACTCTTGGCTTTCAATTAAAATAAGACGTTAGATTCAGCAAAAAGGAATAGAGCCCACACACACGTATGAAGTTTTTCCTTGAAGTCGAGCATGCGATGTATAAGCCAAGCGGCTCTTCGGACCTGCCAGAACGTCGTCCCCGCCCTATTATTGTTAGTCTCCCCCTTGAGAGCACTCTGTGGTATCATGCTGTCTTCGTGGAATGCCAACCACCAGTTGGAGTTGACGAGCAGGGGCGCTCTCCACTCTAAATAAGCCTTGTCCATCCAAAAATTGTCATTGAGCCAGTTGTTTGGTGAGAACCTATCAAGCGCTGTTACAATCTTAGTAGATGACATGAATTCATTTCATGAGGACGAACCGACCAAACGTTCCTGAAGAACTGTGCCAATCCCCAATTCGAACTCGTCCGCCCACTTCTTGCGGAGAGCATACGCGGAATTAAATGACATGCCCCCTCGGAGTTCATCCTCGAGAAGAAAAGGTTCGAGAGATGTCAGGTATTTGTTGAGTGTTTTTCGCAAGTCCGGTACTGGAAGACGAGGGAGTTTCGGGGTTGAGGACACTGACCGAGAGAGCATTTTGAGAGGATTTTGGATGCGACGCCTGAGCATGTCACTCAGTAAAAGGGAAAACCCAGGGAAAACCAGAGCAAGTGGTGCAGCCAACACGTGATCGCTTAGCAGTTCTAATCTAATCGCGCTTGCGGCGTTTGTTTCTTGTTTCTTTGTTCTTCCCTCAACTCATGCCACCACCGCGTCAAATCACAGATTGGCTCAACACAAACTATCCAAGACCGCTCGTAGAGCCAGTATGTGATAAATTATAATTATTATCTCACCATTCATTGACGATATATAGGAATGGCTTGAAGAATGCTGCACCTGGATAACAAACGAACACAACCTCGACCCAGCGCGCGACTTGCCCGCGTTTCTGAACGCACTAGAGCACCAGCTGCTTCAATCGTCACTCCAAGATTCTATGCAGCCGCATACCGGGCTCCCAGCCAACGTAGGCGACGTGAATACGATTACCACCCTCATGGGGCCACCTGTGCTCGTGGAGGTTATTGGTATGGACGACGTATCTACCAGCGCCTTTCAGCTTGATCAAATTAGACAAGCACGCGAGGAGCGCATCCGGGCTGGTGTTGGAAATGAAGAAGGCGAAGAGGACGGGGATGTAGATGTGGAAGGCGAGGGCCCGATGCCTCAATACCCTAGGGGCAAGTTACGTCTTCAGTTATCTGACGGTGAAACTGTTTTGGAGGCCCTAGAGTATCGTCGGATTAACGAGTTGAAGCTTACAACGCCACACGGTTTCAAAGTGGGTCATATCCAGCAATGTCACAGAACTGATCTTAATAGACTTTCGTCAGATGCAATTGAAGAATGTCCGCATTCAACGCGGCATGGCCTTTCTTGAACCAACTACCGTCACTCTAAAGGGAGGCCAACCCGGGGAACTTGTCAAAAACCAAGAATTCAACTTTGCCAATGGCTTGAGGCATCGCATGGGGCAAGTATATTTCTTGAAACTATTATCTCCAACAAAATATAATCGTACCATAGGCTACCTCCGAACGAGCCACCCGAACCACAGCCAGAAGTAGATCCACCACAACCTCTACAACAAGCGGTGGCCATCATGCGATCCCCACTCCGCGAGATCTCTCCACCACCTTCCCCCCCCTTATTTCCTCAGCGCAACGACGATGAAGACCTTGAACCACGTCGCCGGAAAGTGCCCAAGAACAACTCCTCATCGTCGTCCATCGCTACGTCACGGCCGATAGCTGGTCTACCATCACTCACATCTCTTGGTGGCGTATCAACCGCTCACTCCGCAACCCTTGTAGGGAACAACAGCACTTCACCACATTTCCCTTTCTCTGGTCCGCAAGTTAATGTCCTTTCCGTCGAAAATGTGCGTTCGGCCAAGGGGAGAAGCATGGGTCTTAACTTGCAACCTACAATCCGACAGACAGCACCCAACCTCCCTTCTCCCCCCACACAAGAGCCTGACGAGGCCAGTTTCGACTTCGAGTTGCTTGATGAACTAGATGAAAATCAGCCTCCCTCCAAGCCGATTGCAAATAGCAATAAAGGCAAAGGACGAGCTACAGATGCGACGACAACGAAAACCAGAGCTGAATTATCGGACGAATTTCCGAGTTCTGACGATTACGGTATTGGCGACATGAACGATGACTTCTGGCGTGAGCTCGACGAAGCGGAGGCATCTGCAGATAGAAGCAGTTTTTGTGCACCTGCTACTACCTCTTCTTCCTCGTCGGGCCTTGGATCATCATGGTCCGCAGTCGGGAGGAAGACAGGAGGGGTCACGACAAGAGACATGCCGCTTGCATTATCTGCGCCCCTTGAAGTGATCACCATTGATTCTGACGATGATCCGATGAGTGCTGAAGACAAGGAGAACGTCCCTGTTCCGACTAGGCACGTGAGAAGACGGACTGAAGATGATTGGGAAGGATTTAGTGGTGGTGGATTAACTCAAAGGAGGGATGGGAGGCCCGTCGTACTGGCCACGAATCCAAATGATATCCTTGTTTTGACTGATTCAGAATAGGCTCTTTTCTTGGGTTTAGTTGGGATGTTCAGAGATTTTTTGGCCCTTAGTGAAATCTGAGATGGATGATATAGAACTTGATATGACTGGGAGTAAAGAACGGTCACTTCTCGTTATACTTACTGAATCTCGCCGGCCTTGAGGACGTATTGTATATCCTCTGAATCGCGAATCAGCTCAGACCGCGGGTAATGAGACACACTTAGCATTTAAGTTGTTGGAGTCGAAAAGAAGTTATGACGAAGAAATACCATTTGTCCGTGGCCATGGTCGTCAAAACGAAGGGCGCAACAGGGAACTGGTGGCGTACATACACGATGAATTACAAATTTGGAAGAAGAGATCAACAACTGTGAGGAGAGAAAAGAAACTCATCCAAGAACAGCCACTTTAGCTTTCTTCTTTTTCTTGGTGTTGGTGTTGGAGAATGAACGCCAACTGTCGACACGCTGATCTCGATTCTCTGCAAAGGAGAATGGTGAACGGTTAAAAAGAAGAAGAGGTTATGAAACTTACCTTCCCAATTCTTGTCTTCTTCCACCTTTCGCTTTTTCGAAGCCACCTCTTCGTCCTTCTTCCTCGCCTCTAGACCTTCGTTCGCCAAATTCATCTTGATAGCCCTGCAATGGTCCCTCAATCAATCGGATCCACGAAGCTGAAAGAGCCACACGAACTTTCTCCTCCGAACCTCCTCTTCAATCAACAGTTCTTTCGACTGCACTCTGAGACGAAACTTGTAAGGGGGCTCTATGCCTACGAGTCTCGGATCTGAGTCGGAGATTGACGTTGGCAGGCTGAGAGCCTTAAGAACCATGTTACGCGCTTGAGTGATTACTGCATCGAGCTCTTCTCGTTTGGCTTTATCGGACAAGTCCGACTCAGCCTGAAGAGAGAGATGGGTACAAAAGTCGGAGTGATGGTTTTAGACAGACCTTCTTAAGGATATCAAAAGCCTCTGGGGCACGAGCATGAGGACACTTGTCAGGGTGAATGACTGAAAATGGGTTAGTCGCTTGAAGCTGACGTTGGCTTGATAACGCACATAATGATATCTGCCTGTATTTCCGCTTGATGTCTTCAGGAGTAGCTAGTTCGTCTAAATCTAGGATATCATAAGGACTACGAGGAAAAACGTCAAGTGAAGTCTATGGATAAGGGAGGAAAGGGACTTACTTGAACTTGAACGCTTTGAGGATGCGCTCAACTTCTAGTTCGCGCTGGAAAGCAGAAGCCTCACGGCTAAGAAGTTTTTCAATATCTGAGTCAGCTGAAGTGGAAGTTTGCTTTGAAGATGAGGCTGTAGACATTCCAGGTGATATGTGGTTGAGAGAAAGTAGTCGTGGCACGTGCATCACTCATGTCTTTCCTCCGCCCTGTTGCTAATGGTTTTCAGTTTAGGCCGACGTTACTGGTCCCATGTCGTTCATTATCCCCAAGATCGCTCTTCGAGAAGTCAGTCCAACGCTCATGGCGGCCAATGTCGACCCAAACATCCCCTCCTCCAATGCGACCACCACGGACAAATACTGGGCAGAGGAAGACGCGCAGTGAAGTGCACGCTGCTAAAAACAGAGCTTTACTCATGTACTCTTCCGCCGTGGTGCGTCCCACCATTCCCATTTTCGAGCCAACCTTTCGCTCATTCCACTCCAGATAATCATGGCCGTCGGTGCAAGCTACGCTGCGGTCCCCCTCTACCGCATGTTTTGTGCCGCAACTGGTTTTGCAGGGACACCCAAAGTCGGCACAGGCCGGTTCGAAGCTGAGCGATTGGTTCCCGTCGAGGGAGCACGCCGAATCAAAGTACATTTCAACGCGGACAAGTCGGAACAATTACCTTGGACGTTCACTCCTCAGCAGAAGTTTGTCAGCGTTCTCCCTGGGGAGACAAGTCTGGCTTTCTATAAGGCAAAAAATACTTCGGATCGGGATATTATTGGCATCGCGACGTACAATGTTACACCAGATAGGGTGGGTTTCATCCATTTCTTCAAGGCACAACATTGATGTATAAACCACATAGATTGCGCCTTATTTCTCCAAAGTGGAATGTTTCTGCTTCGAAGAGCAGCGTTTGCTGGCCGGAGAAGAAGTGGACATGCCTCTACTTTTCTTCTTGGACAAAGACATGCTTGATGACCCTGCATGTAGAAACGTCGACAGTGTCGTCCTTTCATACACTTTCTTCAAGTAAGTAATTTAACTATTCTTTCCTTTGAAGACGTCATTGACACTGCTGCAGAGCACGGAGGAATGAACATGGACAACTAGAACCGGATGCACCGGAAGATGTTGTACAAGACTCGCTAGGTTTTGGTGGGTACGAACTCGCGCCCAAAGCTGAACTTCGCACTCCGGCCGCGTCTCCAGTGTCTGAGAGGAGTCGAGGGTCGTAGCAGTTAACGTTTTTCAAATCAAATACTTAATACAATAGAATAAATGCACTCCCAACCTCACACCTCCCCCTCAGAGCCGTCAGGGGAGGGTTCATTTGTTTTCACGACTTTGCGTATTGGCCGAGGTTTCGGCCGTGGGCGCAGCTTGACAGCCAAAGGCACCTCAATATCCACAACGTCAGGATCACCTCCAGATCCAACAAAGGCATCCTCGTCGCTTGAACCGTCCTTCGATCGCTTCTTGCCTTTTGATGAGCTCCCTGCACGCTTCTGTCCTGCGACTTTCCCGCCTCGCCTCGCTGCCCCCTTTGCAGACCTAGTTGCAGCGGGTGCTGTCTTCCTCCGTTTCTTTTCAGGGCCTGAGCCTTGTTCGCTCTCAGATCCAGATCTCGAACGCGACTTTTCGGAACTGGCTGTCGACCCAGCCTTTTGGCTTTTGCGGAAATCTGTGATGACTCGCTGAAGTCGTTTACTTGCATATGCTTGACGCTGCCGTGGTGCGCGTGTACCACTACCAGCGCTCACGTCCAGAAACCCATTAAGATTGCCTTGTTTGTTTAGAGCCATAGCCTGGGCATGGGTGGGTCAGCTAAGCGCTAGCTCTCTAGAATATGGTGTAAACTCACTTGGCTACGCTTGTTCATTTTTTGTATGATTGGCAACAAATTTTCGTCGACCTTTGCCTTGCCCCAGCCTAATTCCTGGTTTAAGAAGCTAACAGTGTAGTTGCTTAGTACCTCGCAGTCAAACAGATGCAAGAAGCTTACTCTCGAAGTGCATCAAGGTCAGGTAACCCCCACTTAAACGGCTCTTCCGAACTATCCACAATTGGGTGGTAATATGCATCTTGCTGAAGATTGCCGTGAGTGTCAATTCCTCTGCTGATATGAATGACAACCTACAACTGCAGAATTTGGCCAGTCGCTCGGTAAATACAAATCTTTGAATTTCTTTTTCTGAAAGAAATCTAGGGTCAATTTCAGGTTCCAAGTTTGGAGTACTCACAAACGATTTACGAAATTTCGACTTATTGTCTTCGCCTTTGTCCTTCCCCGCTTGAACTTTCGTCCACCAATCCTTGAACTTGTAAAGTCCGTCTCTTCCAGGAAACTCCTGAAGGAGTTCCATAGCAACGACTGGGCCAACCCCAGGAAGACCTTCCACGTAATCACTTCCTAATAGATAGGCCAACCGAATTAAGGCGTCCTGGTCCAATCCTAAGTCTCTTGTTAGATCAGCGAGTGCGAAACTTTCAACAGTCTTCGATTGGT
>Ga0307507_10010717_pt1 | contig 11753 bp, 15 predicted proteins | sample 7_EM_MG_FD_207223 | JGI IMG/M metagenome (GOLD analysis project Ga0307507, IMG submission 207223) | Populus trichocarpa ectomycorrhiza microbial communities from riparian zone in the Pacific Northwest, United States - 7_EM | ecosystem: Host-associated > Plants > Roots > Unclassified | place...
CTTAAATTTCCAATATGCTCACCTCGAATGCTGCGTGAACAACTTCAAGTTGAACTTCAAGCAATTTGTCTAATTCCATTGAAACTCCGACATCATGTAATCATGTTGAATTTCCCAACACGGAAATTCATTGTTCTTCCCTCCCACTACATCGATAAGTCAATGAACAGCCTCCTCCCTCCCTCAACGAATGGCGGCCTCCCTCCCTCAACGAATGGCAGCCTCCCTCCCTTGACGAATGGCAGGCATCCTCCCTTGATGTACGGCCAGTGTCCTCCCTCTCTCAATGTACGGCTGGCGTCCTCCCTCTCTCGATGTATGGCTGGCGTCCTCCCTCTCTCGACGAATGGCTGGCGTCCTCCCTCCCTCGATGAATGGCCCCATCCTTCCCTTGGCTGATGGGCTCCCCTCCCTTGACGAACGGCTTTGGCTGGCATCCTCCCTCTCTCGACGAACGGCTGGCATCCTCCCTCTCTCGACAAACAGCTGGCATCCTCCCTCCCTCGATGAACGGCCCCGTCCTTCCCTTGGCCGATGGGCTCCCCTCCCTTGGTGAACAGCTTCCCACCCTCCTTCGGCGAACGGCCTCCTTCCTTCAACACACGGCCTCCTCCTTCTCTTGATTGACGGCCTCCTCCCTCCCTCACCTCATCCTTCCCTCGATGAATGGTCTCCCCCCTCCCTCGACAAACTGTCCCCTCCTTCCCTCAACGAACTGCCTCCCCCTTCCCTCAATGAACTGCCTCCCCCTTCCCTTACCCTGCCTTGATGGACAGTCTCATCCCTCGACAAATGCTCTCCTCCCGTGTGTCAGGTAGACTGGATATAAAGTAAAGTCATAGTTAGGGTCATAGGATACACTCCACCATCTTCATACTATACTTAGGCTGTAGACCCACTACATGTATTCTCTAAAGTAGTCAAATATAATTCAAATATAAATTTATTCAGCCTATTTCCCAATCCAAATTGAGCCCAAGCATCAATGACTATTATACGACTAGTACATGACTGTGGCGTAATATATGATTTGCAGTGTGAGACTAATGTATGACTATTGTATTATGAGCGTAGTCAGAAATGCTTAAAAAAAATGACATTTTGTCAAACATCCTCTAATTGGTGACTTTCTCGTGACTAATGTCCGACTTCGCTATTTACTGAGTGTCAGGCATCACAAGCCCCCTGACTGAAGCTTGAAGACTTTGGGTGAATCCAAAAAACAGTCAAAAAAGGCTTTTTTAGAAATATTTACAGGTCTATATATTAACCTACTTCTTTAATGGGCTGCTGGCATCTCAATCTGAATCTGATTCATTGTATCGCCAGAAATCCTTGGAGTTTACTGTCATGTGAGCCCTAACGGGTCATCAGCAGTAACAGGTCAACAAGCTATAGCACCACAACGATCAATGCTATGCATTTGAAAATTTACACAGAGTTTTACAATGTATATGCGACTGTGTGTGGAGATTTATTGGATAGAACATTCAGCATGAGCTGAGATATAAGGGAGATGAGATGGTCACCTTGTTGTTTTGCCAAGTTTGCCCATCAAAGCAAGTCTATATAAGTGACAACCATTCTTCTCCACAGTACCAGCCTCTATTGGCACAAATCTTTTTGAGAGTTTACAGTAGAGGTATTGGTAACTCACACACAAAATTTTAAGTCACATAAGGAGAATATGAGGTGTCTAGGAATATTTTACGGTTGGCGTATGGGTGCTGACCAATTCAGGGCAAACGGGTCAAGGCATTTTAACACTACCCAAAAACATCCCTCCAGGATAAAACTTACAGATACAATAAGTATATGTTTCCTCCTACTCACATGAAACATTTTATGTGCTCCCAATAAGAGGGAGGCATGCAATCTGCAATTTAAGCTAGAGTGACCCGGTCATGGTCACATGACAGTAGTCAAAGTTTAGTCGGTTGGTTGTTTTTCAGCCTTTCCCACGACCCCGTCTTGTCGCCGCCTACGCCCTGGATTGTAACATTGTCCTCGTCCAACCGCTCAGCATCTCCTTTTTAACTACTAAAGCTGTCCCCCAAGCATTGCTGCTCCGTACCTTACCCGCTCCCCCTTCAGTGTACCATGGCCGGCCGAATTTTGGACCCCGTCCCAGGTCACATTGGATGTCGTCAAATTTTCGTCCATCTGGTCACAGGTCACACCCTAGGACGAATCAATCAAAATGGTACAGTATAGATAATTACCATGGCACATACGCTCCCAGAGCTGCAATTTGAACTAACGATACTTTACCATCCTAGTCTTTGTATTCTCAACGTGCAACATAGTGAGAATATATCCACACATGAATTTACTCAAACCTGACGATCTTTACTAGTAACAATGGTATACAATGGTCCCGTTGAGCGTGACCACTTAGTCCACACCAACGAATATTGTGCGAGTCCGAACTGGATAACGAGGGTAGGATGGGCGAACTCCAGATCAGGCCAAATTCTAGTCAATGCAAAATCTGGAGAAGAGACCGTTTGCATTATTGTAGGGGTCGTCTCTGAAACTCGGTTCAAGGCGGGGCCCATGGGAAACTATAATCCTGAATTCATGAAGTTTGCTGATACGAAATACATTCTCGGACTTTACGAACCCATTGACCCAGACTTTAGAGGTGACTGGACCATTGCCATTAATGCGTTGGACCAAGCAGAGAATATGATTCAAGGAACGACCGATCATCGTTTCTTCATGGAACAAACGGGAAACCTCACATCTTGCGTTTCAGTGCACGAGTATTTCAAGAAAAGGTATGGTTCTCTGAAAATTTTGATGCGCCACTAACGTGCACTGTATCCTCAGAGGATCCTGCATGCGTACACCTACTATCACTTTCAACAAATTTATTAGCTGCGTATTGTTGACGTCCTTTGCTTACCAATCATTAGTATATATTCTTCAAGGCCAAACAAGCTACATATTCATGGCTCCTGGCAAGTATGTTGTCCCTTGTACTAAGGATTGTGTTGAAGGGACTAATCTAGCTCGTATTTGTCTTATAGGGTGACTCTGTAGATCGCGGACACTACAGCTTGGAGACCGTGTCGCTATTGATGGCGCTTAAAGCTGGGTAAGTGGTATAGGCTCTTCTCATGGACTCTCTTTCTCTTGTTAACAACCCGTTGTTCCCTCCTTTAAATATCCGGACTGAGTGACCCTTCTGCGGGGAAATCGCGAGAGTCGGCAGATGGCGCAGATGTATGGATTTTACGGTCAGGCCGACGTCTTACCCCGACGGGTCTAGTAATCACATATCGTTCTTACAATGACAGTGCTGCTGTATGGAAGGCATGTTACGACGTCTTTGACTTCTTCAACATCGCCTCTGTAAGTTTTCCAGTTTTCATCCCAGCGCAATCTTTAATTTTCTGACTAGCCTCGTTCCAAAGGTCATTGACATAAATAGCGATCCTTCCAGGTCAGCCACCTGTACTAAAATTAAAATTTAAGCCCCTTTCGTTTTCTAGTCGCGATCTTTGACACACACCTTGAGCGACTACATTCCATTCTTAACGATGCCTTCCCCTGATGAAGCGGGTCCTTCGTCTCAAAAACAAAAAACAGAGAGAAAGTCCAGACGTCATATTTCCCCTCGCTACACCCGCACTATGACCAGAAACATGGCTCCATCTACAATGCCACCCATCGTCTCAAGTGATGCTGGCCCATCCCACGACACATTGCCATTCTCAATGATACCTTCTGACGAAGCCGGCCCTTCGTCTAAAAAACAAAAAACAGAGACCAAGTCCAGACGTCGTATTCCCCCTCGCGACACCCGCAGTATGACCAGAAACATAGCTTCATCTACAATGCCACCCATCGTCTCAAGCGGTGCTGGCCCATCCCACGACTCACCAAGGTCCACAGCAGCGTCAGATACCCTTTACGACCTGGCGATAGCTGAGGGTTATACCCCGGAGTTTCTGAAAAAGGTCCTACGCGCTGAAGACCACCGGAAAATCGCATCGAGGGGGTCTTCGACTGGTCAGGGTACATCTTCCAATAATCTGAGGATTTTCTTGGAGGAGCTCGTTGATGTCCCAAGTTACCACAGAAGAGAAAAGGTGTGCGAAAAAATCGCCGCTCAGAACCTGGAGATCCGTAATCGGATTGACATGGACTTAATCGCCAGACTGTTGGGTGGACACTGTTATTCTGCATGCGTTGCTAGTGCCAGCACGTTTCTGAACGACATCGTGGGCGGACAGCCTCTTGGCAATACTTGGCAAACCCTCGATCGGTTCTTGAAGAACCAGTCTAACAAAAGGAACAAGCACGAGAACGTAGCAACCCACGACCATCAAAAGGCGAAAACGCTATATTTTACCGACACCCACATCTCACAGTTCCCTTTCGCTGGTGCTTTGAAAACCAGTACGGACGTTATTCAAGAAATCGCATCACTGTTTCGTGGCATACAAGATCCAGGCGCTGAAAGGAGTTTGACAGAGCTCTGGGTCCAGAGCGCGAGCAACCAATCACTGATAAAGGATATGAGTGGCAGGTGGCCGTGGTTGGTCGACAATGCGAAGGAGTATGAAAAACGAACGAGGTCCAAACGGAAGAGAGTACTAAGGTCCGATTAGAAGAAACGAACGAGGTCAGCACTAGTAAGTAGCGCCTATATGTAGAAATTTCACTGTACACTCCTTGGTGCCTAGACCCTTAGAGTGGGCAGCGGTAGGCTTGGATATTGCTTGGAGGTGGAATCTGGATGAGGTCTACAATAATTTACGTAGCTTGCTCCGAGAGCAATGGCAGGCTTGAATGTCAAGATAGCCGGAACCAGAACGCTTGCTCACCCTGGTTCCAACTGGGTGCCAGACGAGCGTCTTGAGTAGCCTGGAACAGATATTCTCGTTGTACCGTCAGCATCAGAGAACGTTTGAAATCCGCAAGGATGTTTGCTTAATTATGGCTGGGTCAGGTCTTCACGGTCAGTACAACGCCTGATCCAATACATCAGCAGAAATGAGATCTATAGATGGAGGGGAAAAAAACAGGAAGTAAAAACTTATATCATGCCAGCCTCTTGACGTCCTCCGCCTTTTCCCTTGTTTCGACCTTCACGTCTTCCACCTTCTTCTCCACAGCGCTCTTAGCCTCCAGGACCTTTCGCCCAGTGGCGTCTACAACGTCAATGGCCTTCGCTTCTAGTCCTAAAGTCTCCCGGAGCTTCAGGCCCGTGACTTCCTGTATCTTTTCGACAGCCCCTACGGCCCCACGACTCAACTGATCCCTGCCATTCAAAGTAGCCTCTTTCATCTGCTCCCAGGCCATATGAGAGTGCGCATTCACAATGTCATGCTTCTGCGTCAACGTAGGAAAGTAAGCCTCTTCTAGCGAGCCCAAATAAGCGGAGAGATTTGCAGTCGTTTCGGGGAGGAAGTGGTTGGCGCAGATAATGAGGAAGGTAGGGGGAAGCAGGAGCCGTGTAGCCAGCACGCGGTTACGCGCGATGATGGAGCCACTGAGGGTGGCAATGCCGACGTAGAGTAGGCCAGGCGTCAGCGATTCATTGGGTGAGATAATCGACTTCACTAGGTCTATTATATCCGTCAGAAACCATCAGAATCAGCGAAAAACACAGAGAGACTCACTCTCTACCGCATGCTCTACGCCAATCCATCTTGAAACCCAACCTTGAACATGGGCATGGGCATCCGAGTATATCTTGATAATTTGTCTACGCGCAACACCAATTTGTTGCTCTAGCGGCGATGGTTCTGCCACCAAAAGAATGTCGGAGGTTGGGTTGGCGTATATGGACAGCTACAAACCCTTGCTATCAGTAAAGCCCTTCAAGATATACCTTGAACATCGCTCCTCACCTTTTCTTTTTGTTCACGAAGCACAACCGTTGTCGCTACCAGCGATGAAGCAGTCAAGGGGGACCTTTTCGGCTATGTCTATAAGCAATTAGCAATTTGTGAGCCTCAACAACGGCATACCAGACGAGAAGCTGCACGATACATGGGCGGGATTAGGCGTGAAAACTCACGTGTTATGTTCAGTCGGATAATCTGGGCTGTTTGGTACAAACGAGTTTGCACAACAAAGAAGGTCATAGTGCCCCACTTGTTGGCAGTCGGAGGAAGGCGAAGTCTCGCGACGCTAGCCCTCAAGGAGCCCTGCAAAGCACTGGTTATACATATATCTACATGATGTATGATGGGGGGGGCGATCACTTTGGGAGAAGGTTCGTGAATCGGGCGTGGATAGATTTATTTGCACAACTTCAGCTATCATGTCGAGAAGACGAGCTAAGGCATTGAAGGCGGTAAGTATGGACAAGAAAGTAAGTACTCAAAGGCGAGGCTGCAGATACAGCCCGGATATTTAAACATCCTGATTGATGAAATCAGTGACCGTAAATGTACATCCATGAATGTAAGAAACAAACCTCACTGCAGACCAAGAAGGTTCTTAGCTCCATGGCCCAAATGTTCGACAATATTTGGCGTCGAAATCTTACTTTTCGCGGCTTTTGCTGCAACCTTGAGTACCCTCAGCTTGTTTTGAAGTTGGTCCAGACTCGCCTCGATCTGCTTGATAGTCCCGGGGCCGACCCTTCTGAATGCCGCGGGTGCCATCGGCGGTATCGAGCACGGTTATCTGTATACCGTTCACGCTCTTAAACATGTAAATCTCGGCTTTATTCGTTTGACTTTGGGTTTGTGATCCTCCCCTCACTAGCAGCCTTTTAGGGTTCCAGATCATATTCAGCAGGCTGGCGGCCTGACATGACATTCACGAGGGACAACACGTGGTCTTCCCAGTGCCAGTTTCACCTATTTTCATATAAAATATAAGATGTATAGAGCAAACATTAGAAAAGAATAACTCACCGATAAACAAAGTGGTGATTTTGTCCTTGCATGGGCTTTCGCGAAACCTTTGAGAGTGCTAACTAAGTGGCAAGTTGGTCAGAACTCTAAGACTACTTGTTAGCACTCACTTCTCCACAGGTTTGCCTGAGACGGGCAGAGGGGATGTTGTGGTGAAGTGGATCCCAAGTAAATGGATCACATTTCATGGAATGTCGCCATGCGCCAACAACTCGACATCTGATGGGAGCAGTCTAGTGTGCGCCCGACAAGCCAAATCGACCCAACTGCGCTCTCCAAGCCTATCCGAACCCACTCAATCAACCAATGATCACACTGCATATACCAACAAAAAGGACACACCGACTAAACAATTGCTGGAAATACTGAATCGGACTGGAGTCATAGGTTAACTCATCCACTTAGTGTTGCGAGTTTTAGGGCTGCGTGCTTGGAGATGGTCCCTTCGCCCCGTTGGAGAACACCTGTGGCGAGGTGGAGGAGGGTGGATTTGCCAGTTACATTGGCGCCGAGAATGGCTACGTGGGAGTCCATGCCGTGGGAGAAGAGATAGGGTTAGTTAGGTTTAAGTCCACCAGAGCAGGGAAGAGAAGTGGGGAAATGACGGAGGAGTCAAGGAAGAAAGGGCACAAATAAAGGTGCTGAGGAAGGAAGCAGGTTGGGTAGGATTAGAGATGGGGTTAATAAAAATGGGCGAAGATGGAAAAATCGTATGCGAGGTCAAGGGCGGCATTGTCCTCTGAGTCCGTGACAGATGGTTTCTCGATGTAAGCTTCAAGGCGGCCGACTTTGGCACAGCCAGAGGTGACGATAAAGTTGATAAAGTCCAAGGCATTGACACCTGAGGGTCCCCCTGGATAACGCTTTCGGATTTCAATGTCTCTCACAATAAATTGCAGAAAAGACTAGAAATTATGGTAAACAGGTGACTTGGGTGCCAGAAGAAAGCAGAATGTACCTTTCTGGAAGGCCCTGAGAGAACTGGCGTCGCGCTTGCGGTTCGTGGTTGAAAGGTATGAGGCGAATGCGCTGGATGCAGCTGGTAGCCCACCCCACAGTGCTGGGTAAGTACACTGAGGGCAAGTACACTATAAGCCAAATAAGGGAGACGTGCATCACAAAGGTTGGTGAAAGACTTAGTATTTATACTGTGTAGTCATGTGATCGTTCATGTCGCGTGACTGCTGCCAGTGGATCACGGTCATCAATGCATCACGATGATGACCGTCGCTCATTTCACTTCGGACTAAGTCTAACCATCTCTTTTGTGGGTCCTAATAATATAGGTGAGGCAAATCAAGACAGTCAGCCAAGCAATGACCTGCTTGCGATCCAGCTGTCTTGTCTTCCTCCTGCAAGCCGAGCGCGATGGTTCGTCCTGCTCCCCCTGCGACGTCTCCGACGTCGAGGCACCAGATATCCTCTGCTCTGCTCGGCGAAACAACGGCGAAAAGGGGTCCAGTGTGCCAGGGTTTGTTGCTGGAACTCAGAAGAGCCTGCGTGTGCCGGTGGGCGAGAAACGGTTGCGAGGCTCAACTTGAAGTTGCTTCTGGTTTGTACCTATTCAATTTTGAGAGTTGGATCAAGTACTGATGGATCTGGTGTAGATTGCTTCATTCTTGACCTTGCATATCCTGAACCTCGTCACTCCTTTGAAGCCATCTAGGACTAACTGCGCATACAACACCACACGTTGCGGGTGTCAACGTCCGAAAGGTGGACATCACTGCTCCCGGAATACGTCCCGTCCTGCAGTCTTTAGTTGATGCGTCGCCTGCCAATTGGAACCCTCAGATGGTGGTTCCTCCGAATCGGACTAGGACTTGAGCTTGTCAAGATCCACCTCCAATCTACATCCGCGTCTTACCACCAGCCAACCTTCTCCCTGCTCGCATTCTCTTGGAGGGAGAGCACGTCTACGGGTGAATGGCTCAAGTCGTTAGGTGAGGAGGTCCAACAACAACCTCCGACGACTGCTGTTGTTACGAAGCTGGCTCCTGTGTTGCCTATGAGGGGTCCTGCCTCACCTTCTCCTGCTCCATCGTCCGTTACTACCTTCATGTTGGAAGACGTTGATCGTAAGTTGAAAGCTACCAAACGGCTCAGCTCCAACTCTACCAAGCCAGCTACACGCACTCCGCCTCTATCCTGTGGTACGGCCCCTGGAAGAGTGTGGATATATTTGAGAATGGGCCAAGGCCGTAGAGTGTTGCGCCGAGTACGCTGAATGACGAGGAGGTCCGTTGGCAGTGACGGATGCGAACCTCCTTCTCGGCCGACTTATTCCTGATTATTTCCCCAAGATATTTGGAAAGTCGGAGAAGGAACCGTTGGATGTAGAGGCTTCGAGGGCAGCGTTTGAGAAGGTTGCGAGGGAGATCAATGATAGTCATCCGGAATTGGTTTTGTCGCTTGATGAGATCGTTTATGGGTTTGTCTTCTTTTCTATCCTCTGCTTGACGCATCCTAAATACCATCCATGAATAATAGGTTCATCAAAGTCGCAAACGAGACGATATGTCGCCCCACTCGTGCACTGACGGAAGCTAGAGGATATGCGGCGTCCAAGCATACGTGCATCTTTCTCTCACAGTTCCTTCGCTGTGCTTACAAGGAAACCCTACAGCCTCGTAAGTTTCAGTGGAGCAGGCGGCCAACACGCCTGCGAAATCGCAAGTCTCATTGGGATCAAAACGATCCTCATCCACCGATACAGCTCCATTCTCTCCGCGTATGGATTGGCCCTTGCAGACCGGTTCGTCCTTCCTTTTCCCCTCCTCCCTACCTCACATCTAACTCCCCCCTTTCTCTGTTCGTATCCTGCTCGACATTCTACACTCCCCAGAACAAACCAACCCTCCTCACTCGGCTCGACAGGATGACAGCCGACGTGCGCAGCGATCTCCGCGAGCAGGGATTCGAGGAACATATGGTCCATGTGGAGAGGATGTTGAATATGAGGTTTGAGGGTACCGATACGGCGCTTATGGTTCTACCACATGCAGAGGACGGTAATGGGGATGAAGATTTCGAGAGCGCTTTTAAGAGGGTGTATAAAGCTGAATTTGGGTTTTTGTTGGAAAAGAGTGTTATTGTTGATGATATAGAAGTAATCGTCTTTTCTTCTTCTGTTTCCACCCACAAAGTTGATGATGCACGATTCTAGGTGCGAGGTATTGGCAAGACATTCGACGCACTCGATCAATCCGTCTATGCTGAAGTATCCACCCTCTCCACGCGCCGCGTCGAGCCAAAGAAAAAAGCAGACTCTTGGTACAGCTTGTACTTTGATCGTGTTGGACGTGTGGACGAGACACCTGTGTATTTGCTTGATAATCTGGGTGTGGGGGATGCGGTTGAGGGCCCTGCGATGATTACTGACCAGACGCAGACTATTGGTGGTTCCTGGGGCAAAGGCGGTGGTTACGAGGAAGCATTTGCATATGACGTTGGAGTAGATTGGGTATAGGATTGTACTATATACATTGAATGGAATGTAGGACTACGATTTGTCCTCTGCCTCTTTCATTGCCCGTCATTTCTCAGCCCATTCCTTCGCTTTGAGTCGTCGCGCTTCCTTGACTGCTTCCTCGGGGCCCAGCGGGGTAACAACTGCGGTATCTTCACCTTTCACCTCTTGTTTCCCCTCCCCATCACAACTTTCAACCTCCTTACTCTCCTTCTCATCATCATTGCTTTCTTCATCACTCCCATACACCCCAACCCAACCCCCCTCTTCTTCTCCTCTTCCTTCATTTCAAGCTCCACCCTCGCCTTGTGCTTCGCCAGCATCCATGACCTCTTCCACCGTCCACGGAGGAAAGCGAACTGTTTATCGACGCCATAGTTCGCGAGCACCCGCATCTCCAGTTGCGCGGGGTTGGAGGAGGAGAGGAGTTGTTGGGCAGTTCGGGACATCAGTTCTTTTTGGGTTTGGTCTGGCGGAGTAGATTTTTTTCAAATGTCGTTAGAAAGATCAGGGAAAATGAGGGAAAGGGGGAGGAGACATACCTCTTCGTCGCTTCCGCCCCATACGTCTTCTTCTTTCCCGTGGTGAGCAGCGTCTTCGTCGGCACCATCTTCAAGCATCCGGGCTTTCAACCGTTCTTCCTTCGTACGCTCCATCAACTTCCGCTTCTTTTCCCTACGGAAATCGTCCGCTTCGTCGGGAGAGAAGAACATGTCTTCCGAATCTGAAGGGAGGTCTGACCAGCCTGTGGGTGATTCCGGTGGTACGGGTGGTGCGGAAGATGATGATCGGGGAGGGAGGACATCTAGGAGGAGTCGGACGTCGTATCTAAATGAATAAAAAAAAGCTAGTGGAGGAGGGTAAAGGGAAAGAGACCTACCAGTCCACCCAAACTGCAGGTTCCTCTGGTGGTACTCGTGAATCAACACCGCCACGAATCAAACGGTCCTCGTCTTCATCGCTCGGGAACGCAGCAACAGTTGTCGTGCGCAAACCACCCCATCTAATAAGAGCCTCCCCAACAACAGGCCTCGTCCGGCCCTTCTTTTGATTCTCTGAGTCTGAGGGAGGATCATCCGATACAGACTCAGAGTCGTACTGGACGACTTCCAACGACCTCGCAGCAGCTTTCGCATGAGGCCACGAATGATGGTGGCTTCGTATGAGAGCGCTGGGTCAATTGTGTTGCTTGCGCAGCATGGGAAGATTGCAGCGTATATGCTTTGGAGAAGATGCTGGTATGGATGACTCATGAGCTGGGGAGGTGTCAGATCCAGGCCCAGGTATCATAGTTGTGGGAATATAAAAGGAAAAAGAGTAAAATTCCCAAAAAGGAAAGAAGAAAAAGGAAAAAGGAGGGATTTATTAGTACTATGACACTTTCCTATGATAAAAAAACCCAA
>Ga0307507_10010718_pt1 | contig 11752 bp, 12 predicted proteins | sample 7_EM_MG_FD_207223 | JGI IMG/M metagenome (GOLD analysis project Ga0307507, IMG submission 207223) | Populus trichocarpa ectomycorrhiza microbial communities from riparian zone in the Pacific Northwest, United States - 7_EM | ecosystem: Host-associated > Plants > Roots > Unclassified | place...
CCGCGCGCAGTTGGGCGGCGGCGACGGCGGTGTCCTCGTCGTCGGGACCCAGTCGGCGGGCGTCCAGGATCGCTGTCCACGAGGTCCGACCCGGCTCCAACGCCGCGACGAACGAGTATGGCCACCCGGGGATCATCTGGGCCTGGCCCTTGCCACGCGCGTAGGTGTGGCAGAACAGGCGCTCCGGGCTGGTGTTCGCGTCAGCACGCAGCCAGTTGCTGACATCGATCCCCAACACGATACGACCGTCGTCGCAGCGCGGTATCTGTTGGCGGGCTACAACATTGCGGAACCGGTCGACGTCGATCCGTCCCTGGTTCACGCTGTCGTACAGGGCGCCGTGGCCACGCCGGTGCTCGACGGCCAGCGACAGTTCAACCAACGAGGTGACCGGCCCGTCGGCGCACAAAACCGCGTCACACAGCTCGAACAACGCGTCCGCGCGCGCGGTCAGACATTGGTGGAACTCCTGGCGGAACCGGGACAGGTCCCCCAATGCGCCGGCTGTGCCGGCGTCGTGCACACTGATCATCTGAAGCCCTTGGTTGTGATCTTCCCTCTGTGGTAGGAGGAATGATCAACCAAGGGCTTCACTCATGATCAATCGGGGTCACTTCCCGGCATCACCTGGTTAAACAACAAGCTTAGAGGTCAATGCAGAGGATGCAGGTCGAGGGCGTGCGACGGACCGAGCAACGTTAGGCACGTTGGACCTGGGAGGATCACGTGGGGCGGGAGTCGACCACCGAGCTGTCGCATTGTGGAACGTTCGCTTCTACCGAGTTGCGGACGGGTCACCGGGAATCTGCAGCGGGGAAGACGAGTTTGGGATGGTGGATCAGGACAGGACGAGGCGCTCGATGATGTCATCGAATGGCATGATGCCTGGATGCGACAGATCACCGTGCTGGGCAGTTGCGGTGCATTCCCCGAGCCTGGGCGAGCGTGCAGCGGGTTTCTGGTGGACTGGGACGGATTCCGGCTAGTGCTCGATCTCGGCTACGCCACGCTGCCTCGTTTGCTGGCCCGCTGCCCGGATGGCGCGGTGGACGCTGTGGTCATCACCCACGAGCATCCCGATCACTGCATCGACCTGCACGGACTGTTCCGCATACGCCTCTACGGCGGTTCACGCGAGCCGAAGGTACCGCTGTACTGCCCGCCCGGTGTTCTCGCCCGGCTCGGTGGCCTGGAGCCGGATGTGGACCTGCGCGCGATCTTCGAGGTGCACCCGCTGCCCGGCGCCTACCGGGTCGGCCCGTTCGAGCTGACCAGTGTGCCGCTACCGCACTATGTGCCCAACGCGGGCGTCCGACTGCAGGCAGACGGGGTGACACTCGCCTACACCGGAGACACCGGTCCCGACCCGTTGCTGGCCGAACTCGGCCGAGACGCCGACGTGTTCATCGTCGAGGCCACCGATCGGGACGGCGAGGTCAGCCAGCCAGTGCGCAATCTGATGGCCTCGGCCGAGGCGGGTCGATGGGCCCAGCTCGCGGGCGCGCGCCTGCTCCTGCTCACCCACTTCTGGCCGGGCAACGATCGGGCGGCCTCAGTGGCCGCCGCGCGGGTCGAGTTCGGTGGCGATGTGCTGGCAGCGGAGGAAGATCTCGTCATCCCCCTCACCACCGACTAAGCACCGACCTCGGTCGATAACACTTCTCCTGGCTTCCGCTCGTTCGGTTCGCCATGAGCGGGCTTCTGGTCAACCAGAACATTCGCACATGCCGCTGATCGCGCGTTGCTCGAGCGCACGCAGAGACGGTTCGGCTGGCTCAGCTGCACAGTCCGATGCCGTTCTGGCGGTAGAAGGTGACAGGGTCGACGGCTTGGCCGTGGACTTCGATCTGGAAGTGCAAGTGAGGTCCGGTGGATTGGCCTCGGTTGCCGACTTTGGCGACAGGTTGGCCCGCGACCACCGTTTGTCCTTTGAGGACGAGGTTGCTGTCGTTGTGTCCGCAAGTGGTGATGGTTGCGTCGGGGTGTTGGATGCGGATCCAGAGGCCGTATCCGCTGGCGGGCCCGGCGTCGATCACCAGGCCGTCGCCGGCTGCGACGATGGTGGTGCCAACGGGTGCGGCGATGTCCTGTCCGTGGTGAAACCCTCCGTCTCGTGGCCCAAATCCGGAGCTGCAGCGCCCTGGTGCGGGAACGGTCCACGCTCCGGCGGTGATGGTGCAGGTGGCGCCGTGGACGGCAGCGACGATGATCCGTGCGGCGGGCTCGTGTTTGGCGTAGGCGTCGGGGAAGCCGGAGCGTTGGACGGTTTGCGCGGCGACGGTCAGGCTCATTGTCTGCCATCCCGGCACCTTGAGTAAGTGTTGGTAGAACTGGGTGGCGCTGTAGGTGGGGTTCATGATCTCTGCTGGGGTGCCCCAGCCTTGAGAGGGACGTTGTTGGAAGAGGCCGAGGCTGTCGCGGTCGCCGTAGCCGAGGTTGTGCAGCCCGGATTCCTGCATCGCGGTGGCGATGGCGATCACCCAACCTCGGGTGGGGACGTTCATCTGCTTGCCGACTGCGACGATCGTGCCAGCGTTGGCCATCTGGTCGGGGTCGTAGCCGGCGGCACCGGTTGCTGTGGTGCCGATCGCGGCGCAGTCCCTGCGGCTGCTGTCGCCGAACAAGGCGGCGACCCCGCCAACGGCGGCGGCGATGAGCACGACAGGCAGCAGGAACGCGCCCGCGGCGATGGCGGTGATCTTCACGGTCGTGGACATGCGTGATCGACCTCCCGTGTGGACGACAGCGGTGGATTGCTCACCGGGTGAACAGCAGGCGTGCGGGCGCAACGGATGCAGCACGGCAGGTGAGCGATGGAGGAATCGCTTCAGCAGTGGCCTTGCTGCGCCACGTGGTCCTGCACGTTGGTCGCCAACGACACAGCCTCAAGTGCTGACGACGTTCGGGCACGCTACGAACGTGGGCAGTGAGCGTGTCGACTCAACGCGGTTTCGGCTATGTCAGCGCGGTTATGTGCTCACGACGGATCGACGGTCGGACGGTTCTCGGTACGGATCATGCGGCGCAGGCTGGTGCGTGCCGCGGCCAGGTCGTCCTCAAGCTCGGTGATGCGGGCGCGGAGAGCCTGGTTGTCGGACAGGTGCTGGGCAACTGATGCGGCGAGTTCGGTGTTGGCCTGGGTGAGTTCGTCGACGCGGGCGACGAGGTCTGTCTTGGCGAGGTTGTCCATCCGTGCGCCGAGTGCGAGCCGGAGCTGGCGCTGGTGTTGCTCGCGTTCGGCCCGCAGGCTCTTGATCTCGGCGCGGGCGAGCGCGAGGTCGGTGTGCAGGCCGCGGGTGACCGAATCGCCGGCGGGTTCGGACGGTGGTCGGCGGTGTTGGTGGGTGCGGGCCTGGTCGATGTGCTCGCGGATGCCGGGCGCGTAGACCAGCCAGGTGGACACCCCGGCCTGGCGGGCGATGGACGCGAATGTGATGGGGATGTCGTTGTCGCGCATGCGTTCAAGGGTGGTCAGCACGCGGGCGCGCTTGGTGTCGCTGTCTCGGCGGCGGGCCTGGATCATCCCGGTCGCCTGAGACGGCGGGGTGGTCACGACGTGCCTTCGGTGGTGACGGTGAGCGGGAGAAGCCGCCGTCCGCCGGCGAGGTCGCGGCTGGCGCGGAGCTTGCGCAGCACGCTGCTGGCTTGCTCGACGTCAGCCCGTTCGTGGCCGGGAAGTGTGGCGAGGGTGGCGCGCATGGTGGTGGCGACCGTGGTGAAGGCGTCGGCTTGGTCGGTGAGGTTACGCACGACGAAGTCGTCGATGTCCATCGCGAGTGCGGTCTCCCGGTCGGCTCGCAGCGCGTTGATGTGTTCCTCGATGGCGGGCAGGTAAGAGGGATCGGGGCGGTAGAAGCCGCAGCCGGCGCACTGGAACCGGATCGGGCAGCCCCGTCCACCGGCCTTGACGTTGGCCGGTTCGATGCAGTTGCCAAACGGCACCGCCACCGACTTCAGTTCATACCCGGCAGGCGAAGCCGAGCGCGAGGTGCCGGTGCGGTCGTGCACGTAGCGGCTCATGATCGTGATGGCGTCGCGTTTCCGTTTCAGGCTGACATATGGCGACGTCAGGTATCAGAACTGTTGGAATGCCTGGTTGGTCTGCTCGTTCGTTGGCTGACTTCAGCGGCGTAGGTGGTCCAGTCACCGGCGGAGAGACGTTGCCAAGCAACGGCGACATCGGTGTGGATGCCGAGAGTGCGGGCGAGGACAGCGGCAGGGATCTCCATGGCGAGTTGGAGAAGCGTGGTGCTGCGGGCCTGGCCGGGGCGGATGCCGAGGTTGTTCAGCCGGACGGTCAGCTGTCCGGTGCTGATGTGCCGTCCGGGCTGGCCACCGGGGAAGAGCCAGGGCGAGGACGCCAGAGCGCCGATGGTGGCGTGGCCCTTGCGGTTCGCGAGGACTGAGCGGGCCAGATCGGCGACGGGTTCGGGCAGTTCGATGGGGGCGGTGCCGAGACGAATGTGGACGCGCTGGGTACTGACCTCGATGTGATCGGTCGTCAGTCGGCTGATCACCGCTGGTGTCTGGGCGTAGAGGAGGAGAAACAGACCGGCGAGGCGGTCCTCGGGTTTGTCTGCGTCGTCGTGCAGGAGTCGGCGCGCGACCTCCCAGCGGTGCTGATCGTCCAGGGGCTGGGTAGGACCGGTCCAGCGGATGGCCGGGGCGTGGATGGTCGTGAGCTTGTTGGAGTGGGCCCAGCGGATGAAGTGCCCAGCGGTCTGGCGGTAGGTGGCGGAGTCATCGGTAAGCCAGCGGTCGAGGTCGCCTTGGTTGCAGGCGTCGAGGGTGAGGTCGTGGCCGCGTAGCCAGTCCAGGAAGGCGGTGGCGGCTCGGGCGCGCTGGCGGACGCCCAAGCACTGTTGCGTGGTAGCGGGCCTGCCGTTGTTGCGGGCGCGAAGTCGACGGACGAGGTGCCAGGTCGTATAGCGTCGCAGGATTTGCCGCTGCGGAATTTGTCAAGGTGAGTGAGACCAGTGGGTGTTAGGCGGCGTCCGGTTCGGTTTCCTGATTGGTGTCGTCGGCTGGTCGGTTGATCCAGACGGTGTCGGGAAGATCGAGAATCTTCGGTGTCGTGGTGATGCCACCGAATCGGTGTGGATGCCGGGCGCGGGCCTGGGCGAGCACGGTGCGCCGGTGGGCGGCTGTGGCGGTTGCCAGGCCGAAGTGGACGTCGGCGGGTGTGTGCAGGCCGATACCGGTATGGCGGTGTTCGTGGTTGTACCACTGGGTGAACTCGTCCATGAATCGTCTCGCTTCCGAGAGCGACCCGAACCGTTCGGGGAATTCCGGGCCGTATTTCAGGGTCTTGAACAACGATTCGCTGTTATCCCGAACTCCGGATAACAGCGAAGCCCAGTTCAAGACGTTGAAGTATTGCCCGGCGTTCCCCGAACGGTTCGGGTCGATCGCCGACGCCCGCGCGTTCAGCCGACGGTTTTTCCAGTACTACAACCATGAACACCGCCACAGCGGGATCGGCCTGCACACCCCGGCGTCGGTCCACGACGGCACCGACGCCACCATCCGCGCCGAACGAGCCAGAGTCCTGCACGCGGCCTACACCGCCAATCCGGCCCGGTTCCGCCGCGCACCGACCCCACCTCGACTGCCCAAGGCGGTCTGGATCAACGAACCACCCCAGGAAGACGAGAAGGCAGAACACGACGCAAAACAAGCATCCTGAACTGTCTCAACGCCATTGACAGGTTCCGGGCCGCTCGCCTTACGAGTCGGAACAGTCTCCTTAGCTTGAGTTTTAAGGTCTCGGAGCCCGACGGGGCACCCGGTTGATCATGGATGAAGCCCTTGGTTGATCATTCCTCTTACCACAGAAGGAAGATCACAACCAAGGGCTTCGATGATCAGTATGCACCACCCTGGCACGGCCGCCGCGCTGAGGGACTTGTCCCAGTTCCGCCACGCCTTCCACCAGTGCCTCACCACCCGGACGGACGCGTTGTTCGAACTGACCGACGCCGCGCTGTGCGCTCAAGGACCGGTCACCTCGCTGGTCGAACTGTCGCTGGAACCCGAGCACAAGCGCGGTCACGGCAGCCTGTACGAGGGCCTCAACAAAGGCGGGGTCGACATCGGCCGGTTCCGTAACGTTATTGCCCGGCAGCGGATTCCCCGCGGCGAGGATGGCCGGATCATGCTGGGGATCGACGTCAGCCACTGGCTACGCCCCGACGCGAACACCAGCCCGGACAGGCTGTTCTGTCACACCCACGGGCGCGGCACAGGACAAGCCCAGATGATCCCCGGCTGGCCCTACTCCTTCGTGGCCGCCCTGGAACCCGGTCGCACGTCGTGGACCGCGTTGCTCGATGTCATCCGAGTGCGCCCCAGCGATGACCACACCGACGTGGCCGCCACCCAACTGCGCACCGTGGTGGACGCGCTGATCACCGCCGGACACTGGCACGAGGGCGATCCCGAGATCTGGATCATCGGCGACAGCGGCTACGACGGTCCCCGCCTGGCGTTCCTGCTCGCTGATCTCCCCGTCCGGGTGCTGGTGCGGCTGCGCTCGGACCGGGTGCTGGCCTTCCCCGCCCCACCACGACGTCCCGGCACCCGTGGCCGCGGCGCTCGACACGGAGCCCGGTTCGAGTTCAAGGATCCGGCGACCTGGCCGACTCCCGCGCACACCACGACCACCGACACCACCCGCTACGGCACCGCGCACGCCCGCTCCTGGGATCGGTTGCACCCCAAGCTGACCCGCACCGGCGCCTGGGCCGAGCACAAGGGTCCACTCCCGATCATGGAAGGCACCGTGATCCGGTTGCGGGTCGACCGACTGCCCGGCACCGGAACCCCGAAACCGTTGTGGCTGTGGGCCTCGGCCACCACGATCACCGCCGAGCAGATGGACCGGACGTGGCAGATGTTCCTGCGTCGCTTCGACTTGGAACATACTTTCCGGTTCCTCAAGCAAACCCTGGGCTGGACCACGCCCCGCATCCGCACCCCCGAGGCGGCGGATCGCTGGACCTGGCTGCTGGTAGCCGCCTACACCCAGCTTCGGCTGGCCCGCTGGCTCGTCGAGGATCGACGTCGTCCCTGGGAACGCACACCGGCCACACCTGCCCGGTTGTCCCCGGCGCGGGTCCGGCGAGGATTTCGCGCCGTTCGACCGGCGACCGTGTTGCCCGCCAGCGCACCGAAATTCTCTCGTCCTGGTCCAGGACGTCCGACAGGGTCACGAAACTCCCGTCGAGCCCCACTCCATGACCCCGGCAAGACCAAGAAAACGGACATCAAAGGTTAAAACTCAAGCTTAGATCTTACTTCAGCGATCCGGCGTTGATCAACAAGCAGCTTCCTGCCAGCTCTATCCAGTCCGGCTGCCAGCCGGGCACTTCACACCCATGCCTGAAGAACCAGAGGTTGACTTCGACGGGATCTCCACCCTGCAAGCGACTTGGTGCATGGTGGACGCTACCTGGAGCGTCTTCAGGTCGGGACGTTCGACGTCGCGGATCTCCATCGTGCGGCGTGGTCCAATCGGTGTCCGCAGTGGAATCACTGGATTCACCGCGAGCTGTAGTCGAATGACCTCGTGCAGCGAGGCTGAAGGCTCGATGTACCGGTTGGAACAGATCAAGCTGCATCTCAACGCTCTGAGGCGCACACCAGACATGTCAGCCATACCATCCTCTGTGGAGATCGACATGGCCTGGCAGAACAGACCGGCATGCACGCGTGGCGGGTCCGCCACCCCTCCGGCGACGGGCACATCGCATCCGTCTCCGGCGTCACCAGTCAGAAAGCAGCCAACGACTACGCCACCGACATCGAGACCGACCAACGCCGTCGACTCTGGATCGACCCAGCACTGGGCAAGCCCACCGTCGACGACTGGGCGACCCGCTGGGCTCTCCAGCCTCGACATCGACATCCGCACCTTCTAAGCCGCCAGTCATCTGCGCCCGAACGCGCCGAACACGAACAGCCGCCGATGTGTCCACGGAGGACAGCCGTAACGCCCCTGCTGCGGACCGCGACAGACAACCACAGGCAAGCACGCAAGGAGCGAGGTCATGGTCGCAGCAGCAACAACACCAGCCGAGACCGAGCGTGCGTTGAGCGAGGTGGCCTACTACCACGAGGCATACTGGGCTGGAGGCAGAGGCGACTGTAGATGGTCCGAGATGCCATCGCTGCAAGCCTGGATGCGAGCGGTCGGAGTGAAATCTTCGCGCAGCGCTACCTCGAGAAGATCGTTCAGCTGCCGATCTCACTCCCGCGCCTTACGGCTGATGAAACCTCGAACTACATCGCGCTGCTGTTGACGGCAAGTACCAGCCCGGACAAGGCCTCCTATGACGCCCTGATCGAACACTGCCGCAGGCGCCGCCAGGCCGGGCAGATGCCCCTCTTGGCGGACCTCGACAAACTGACCTGGCGCCCGGACGAGACCCTGCTCAGGCTGGCCGATCAGATCGCGACCGGTCTATCTTCCGACAAGGCCAGCAACCCGCGGCACGTGAAGCGCTTCCTCAACGCTTTCGGCGTCCGTATGGAGATCGCCAAGAAGCATGGTGTGACAATCGAGCCGGCCGTCCTCGCCAAGCTCTATCTCCTGGAAGCCCGCTTCCTCAACCAGTTTGAGCATCTGGTGAGCCTGTCTGACCCGGAACGCCGAGAGCTTCTGTCACAGTGGGAGAAGTGGGGGCGCAAGGAAATCGAGTCCATGCCGGCGAAGATCAGCGAGGAAACGCGGGATTGGGCATCGGCCGAACCGTGGCTGGCCGAGGTGCCGCTCGCGCAGTACCTCACCCTCGCCGCCTCCTTGACCAGTCTTGTGGCCGGCGCCAACCTGACCGACGAACAGGCGCAGTTGGTCGCCGACCTGTCCTCCCCGACGGAGACCATCCGGACTGACGCACTCAGCCGCATCAGGGACAAGGCCATCACTGAACAGCGGGCCGTCGTAGCTGGTCTGTTCGGGCGCGTGCGCAAGCTCGACTCCATTGCGGACATGGTCAGCTCGCTGGTTGAACTGGCCAAGACCAGACCCGAATTGGCGGACGAGATCGCCGAGGGCATCCAGCAGAGCTGCTGGACACGACTGGAAATGGCTAGTGCACTGGAACTGGCCGAAAGCAACGTGCCTGCCCTGACGGCCCTCGCAGACCAGCTCGCAACCGACCCGAACGCCGATCCAGGCACCCGTGAGGCCGCCCGAATCGCCTGGGAACGGTAATGGGAACCTCTGGATCGTACGGCGGCAGCGGCTCCGCCAACTGGCGGAACGCTCGCCAAGGATTCGACGGCCTGGGCGGCGGTGGCGGTACAGGCGGCAATCCTGGACTCGATACGACCCCACCTCCGCCCGACGGTCAACAGCCGGACTCGGACACGGCCGCAGCAGCCGTGGCCGCCGCAATTCGGCTCCCCTGTCGACTTTGCTGCCACGCAGTCGTGGCGGCGGGGCTGGAGGTGGTGGCGGGGGCACCACTGGCCGCAGCGGGACGCACGGACGCACTGGCGGCGGATCAGGACGCCAGGTAATTTCTGGAGCTCGCCGAGGTGGTGCGGCCATCGGCGGGGCGTACGCGCTCCGATCCGGTGACGCCGCGGGCCTGCGCGAGCTTGGACTTGATCTGGGCCAACTGTCTCAGCTTTCACCACGTCTCCAACTGGCCAAAATCATCGACGCCACTATCGGCGAGGCTGGTCACCCCGATGACTACGCCCTGAAACGTGCCACCATCGAGCACCTCAAGACCGTTCTGCTCGCCGAGACTCCACCACCGCCCGAAGTCAGCATCCGAAGCTTCGTCGCTGAATGGATCTTTCAGCAGAGCCTGGTTGAGCTTCAGGCCGCACGAACCGCACGAGGACGCACCCCACAGCAGGTCGACAAGGCCGAACGGCAGCTCCGTGATTGGCTCAAGCGGCGTGTGCAGCGCATCGAGGTGTCGCTCTTGGGACGGCCATCAGTGCAGAACCTGTCCGAGATTACCGCCAAGATCACCGGTGAAGCGCTGCGACTAATCAAGGCAGGCACGTCATGAGTCAGTTTGAACTGCTGCCAGCAGACGCCAGCCAGTTTGATCCGAGTGCACGGCCACTTCGATGGAGTCGCACAAACGGAACAACGGGATCTGTCACCGGCAACCTCGATTGGACACTCGCCCGGTTGGGAACGCCCTACTCTGTCGCGGCCGATTTGCTTCGCATCTGCGCGGGCGCCTACCTCGCCGACCGTCTGACCAGCCGCGGCCTAACCTTCACCCGCACCATCGAGCTGACTGTCCACGTGGTCGAGATGGAGGCCTGGACCGAAGACGCTGTCGAGCAGGTCGCGGATCTCCTGTGGTGGCTCACAGCCGACGACTGGACCATCAGGATCGTGCCTGCCGGGCCGGTCGAAACCGCCACATCTCCCGCCCAGCCGCCGGTGAGTGAAGTGGTTCTACTCAGCGGCGGCCTGGATTCCCTGTGCGGCGCCGTGGATCGGCTCAACGACGGGACCAGTCGCCTCTTTCTCAGCCACGCGGATGGCACGACGGCTGTTCAACACGCTCAGCGCCAGATTCACGGCTGGCTCACCGAGCACGCGGCCTCTCCGCCGGAATTCTTGGCCGTCACGTTCGCTCAAGCTGGCGCGAAGTCGGAGTCGTCAAGCCGAAGCCGAAGCCTCCTGTTCACCGCCTTGGCCACCGCCACCGCGACCGCCCGCGGAGCCAATCGCGTAGTGGTGCCAGAGAACGGTTACACCAGCATCAATCCTCCACTCACGACAGCCCGCGGCGGCGCCCTGTCAACGCGCTCAACGCATCCGACGACTTTCGTCCGCATCAACCGCCTCCTGGCGACTCTCAGCACTGGCGTCACAGTCGACAACCCGTACCTGGGACTGACCAAGGGGGAACTGGTTGCTCAAGCAGCCGCCAGCGTTGATGCACCACGGTTTACTCAGGCCATCGCCACGTCGCTGTCATGCGGCAAGCTGGACGGTACGTACTACAAGGGCGGCAACCCCAACTACAGCTGTGGACTGTGCGTGCCCTGCGTTGTCCGGCGGGCATCAGTAGCCGCTGCTGGCCTCGACGACCGAACGCCTTACCTAGTCAACACGCTGCCGGCAGCCTCTCGGGCCCGACTGATTTCCAACCGCTCTGACGACGTGCAGGCGGTCCAGGAGGCACTCCTCAGAGGGATCTCCGAGGATGAGCTACTGGCCTGCGGTCCCTGGCCTGACGACTTTGACCTCGACGCCGCCATAGCGCTCTGCGCCCGCGGCCTTCAGGAGATCACCCGTGTCCCTCTACCCTGACCTGCCACTATTGGACTGCCACGCACACATCGCCCCCGATGTCACCCCTGAACAGGTACAGCGGCTGGGCAACTGCGTGGTATTCGCGGTATCCCGCACCCTGGACGAGGGATATGCCGCGCTACGGCGCCACGACGAACGACTGGTGTGGGGCTGGGGTGCGCACCCAGCGGTGCCCGAGGCCCTCAACGCGTTCACCCCAGAACAGGCGGCCACACTGGCAAGTCGGCTACCGCTCGTGGGCGAGATCGGTCTCGACCGCCGAGGATCTGGACCGCGTCAGATGGAGGTCTTCTCCGCTGCCCTGCACGCCGCCCAGCGACAACCCGTCCTAATCTCGGTCCACAGCACAGGCCGCACAGCGGCAGTTGTCGACGTGGTTCGCGCCCACCCGCATCCTGGCCTGGTACTGCACTGGTTCCTTGGTACGCCAAAGGAAGTTACAGAGGCTGTTGCTAT
>Ga0307507_10010719_pt1 | contig 11752 bp, 11 predicted proteins | sample 7_EM_MG_FD_207223 | JGI IMG/M metagenome (GOLD analysis project Ga0307507, IMG submission 207223) | Populus trichocarpa ectomycorrhiza microbial communities from riparian zone in the Pacific Northwest, United States - 7_EM | ecosystem: Host-associated > Plants > Roots > Unclassified | place...
TTTCTGGAACTAGGACCCCAGAGACTCTTATTAGTCTCAGAAAATATTTTCAGTCAAAATATATTTCTACCAAGAACTCAGGGTCCTGACATGAAAAATATATTTCTACCAACAATTCAGGGTCCAGACATGAAATATATATTTCTACCAACAATGCAGGGTCCAGACATGAACAATATATTTTGTAAAAGTGAAGATTTATAGGCCAAATATATATAATATATAAATATACACCACAACTTTTAGTCATGTAATATACCTGGAGTTTACATGACTAATAGTCTGTTATCTATGGGTGACTGAAGTGTTTGGCAACATCATCAGTCACAAATATTATGAGTTTATTTTTGCCCTTCTGCCCACCTACTCTCCAGGATCTCCAGGACCCTGATGTGGCTCATTATCCTTCTTAACAAGCCCAGAATCACATGAAACAGATCAGAACTCATGAGAATAAGATATATTTCAGATCTCTTAATACAGTTATGCTACAGTTTGTGAAATACTTCAAATTCTTTTATGCTGTAAAGTGGGTTGCATTCATAGTTATAGCTATATACATTCATGCAGAAGCTCAGAAGTCATGAGATGCCTTAAATGTGGATTGATGGACATGTGACTTGACCTGTATTTATCAAACAACTCAAATTTTATGCTGATACTTATGCCTATGAGTTCCTTATGTATTCAAATGTGAACATATGAAATTGAAGTGTATTTAAAACTACATAAAATACATTTTACTACAAAAGATTTAAAGGGAAGGGGGATGTAGGAGGGAAGGGGATGTTGAGGGGAAGGGGGTGTTGAAGGGAATAAGGGGGATGTATGGGGAATGTTAAAGAGAAGGTGGATAAAGGGAAGGGGGATGTAGAGGGATAGGCAGACTGGTGGTAGTGGTGACTACTGTTGCCATGGCTCAGCTCCCAGTGGCTAAGCCAACTGAGCTGAGCTAAGCCAGACTTCAGCTTTCCAGGAAATGTGGCTTGGCTCAGCTTGGTTACTGGTTTTCCCAGCTCAGAAGCCAGCTTAGGTCCCAAACAAGAAGTTTCTAATGACTACATGATAGACACTGTAGAACATACTTCTAGTGTAGTGCGCAATATCAAAACAGCATTTTGTGGTCAGTGGGATATTTCCCACTGCATAAACACTTGAAGTAGACTCAGAAACTCACCCATTGATTACGTCCCTGCAGAACTGATGGCTGATGAACTGAGATGCGATAAGATGTGATAAGATGATAAGATAAGATAAATATTGTCAATCACATCTACTCCTTCAATTTTTTTTTGCATCTGGCTGGAGAAGTGACAAAAATGCACATCAGAAACCATATAGGAGTGACAATATACTAATTGTAGGTAGCATAAAACATTTTTGTGGATGCTACTTGCTGAAAAGAACTCTTCTTGTTGTTGTTTCCAAATATAGAACAGAGCCATCAGCTTTGCTGTCAAAAAGCCAGAACCAAGCCAAAACCCTGCCATCAGATGTAGCTCAGCTTTGAGCCAAGCCATCAATTGACGGTTTTAGTGAAAGCCAAGCTGAGCTGTGGCAACACTAGTGGTGACCTTTTGGTGCCAGGCCTTTGTCACTGTTGATGGGTGATGGGGCTGGGTCCTCATCCATTGTTGTACTGCATTGGCGTCACCTAGTTGTTGTGTGTTGTTGTCATCTCCTGGTTACATTGTCATTGCCTGTTGTTGCCATGCACCATCATCACCTTGTTGCCCTGCATTGTTGTTACACCTCACTGTCAGGTCGTCATCATGCTGTGTCCTTGTTGTCCTTGTTGTGTGTTTGCACTGCGTCCTTGGCTCACCTTGGCTTGATGTTGCCTGTGTCTGTTTGTCATTGTCCTCTGTCTCAGCAAAGTGGGTTGGGACAAACATGGGATGGGGGGTACTCACCATGGCATCAAAAATAAACAGCAATGATGAACAACAACATTGGTCATCATTTGTCATTTGGTTGCCACATTGTGGACTGCGACATGGCACCTGGATTTTGTATTAATGAGTTGTGTGGTGAGGAGGAGTGAGCTTACGCTCTGCTGGAGGTCTGGAGCAAGATATATTATATGATGAAACTCCACCAGAGCAGTGCAATTTTTTAAAAGAGAATTTCATCAAAGCAATGCAGTAAAACCATGAGCTGGTGCTAAAGATGTGTGCACTTTTTTTACTGAAGTAAATGGTGGCATAAATGTGTACTTTGCCAGTAAGTTATATTTTTGATTTCCGAACCTGTCAATTTATGTGCTATAGACATGTTCATGAGGCCAATCAATTTGCTGACTTCAGTTTTGCAATGAGTACCTCAAATCTGTGAAAGCACCTGACTAATGAACACTTGGAGCAGTGGATTACCTTCTGTAATGATCTTAAAATTGAAATCACTGCTCAGGTGGTTTTACCAGCTGTTAAAAAGTTTCATCAAGAGCCAATTGATATACCCTTGAAGTCTAAATGCCCAGAAGATTTGAAGGAGGCATTTGTAGAAGCAATACCTTGATTTATTGTTGGTGATAACCAAGTATGTGCATATTTTATAATTTCTATCAAATTTAATATTGGCTTAGGCCATCATTGTTGTTGAGTAAGAAAGATATTTCTTCTTCTGTGTGAAGTCAGATATTCCTAGTCACTCCACTATGTACAACTGTATTAAAGAGGCATTTGAAGAACATATGAAGCAACTTGAAGAAGAGATGGTGATAATTGCAATTTTATACTTGGTATAAAATACTCATTCAGAACCCTCATAGAAAGCAGTTGGCAAAATTTGTGAGACTGTAAAAGAGAGTCAATAGCAAAGAGAATGTAAGGAAATGAAGAGGAAGTACATGGAGGTCATTATCAGCTAACACTATAGATGCCTCAAAAATACATTAGTATAAACTAAACCTGTATCTCCACAGGATAAGCCAATTCTCTCTACCCAGGACAAGATAGTTGACACCTCAGTCCTCAATCACTACAATCTGGTTTTTAACAGTCTACAAGCTGCTCATCTCCAAGCCTTGCACAGAGGACCTTTCTCTTTGGAATCTTCACACTTACCTAAAGAGTGAAGATGGTAGATGCACCAACTGGAATAAAGATCTGAAATGCAGGAGCATACCCCAGGTCATCTTCAGGAGCCACCAGCCAAGGAAAAGCTCATGCCTGAGATTGTCAACTTGCTTGTCTCTGAAGGTTACAGTCCATCCAGAGGAAATTTGTGATGCAAAAGATTCACTTGGCTGGCCAAGCATTCCCTTACCTGAATTCACAGGCAAAGTTTGTCCAGAAGTGTCTGGCCTGCAGTCCTTCCCTGAGGTTTATTGATGCACTGTCAGGGTTAAAGATGGAATATGTGGTCACATTTCTTCCATTATAACTGCACAGCCTGTGATAAATGAGGCAATGAAACCCCTGACAGAGCACACAATTTACAATTTCTTTCAATTTTTGCTCACAATAAATTAGGAATGTTCCAAAGACCAAGATACACCATCAATTTCTTTGCTGATTAAAAAGGAATCTGTGGCTGCATATGGTCTCATGGAGCTCCAAGCAAGTGGGAGAAAAAAGGAGAAGGTATACAAGTTCAACAATAAAGGGAAAAGGGCCTTGAACAATCTGTCAGAAGTGCTGGGTGAACTGGAAGATGGCAATGATAACTGGGGCTCTGTAGTCATGGCCTTTTACAAGGTTTTTGATGAGGTTACTTCCCAGAGAAATATGAAACTAGAACTGACTTTGATATGCCTTCAGGTGCATTTTTGACCATCCAGTGTGCAGCAGAATATGGATCCTATTCAAATATCCATCTCATCCCACCTCCTGTGTCATATACAGTTCTTGAGGAAACAGTACTTATAGGATGAAGAATTATGGGAGTAAGGTAAGTAGCATTATTTACCATGAAATATCACTAACATTGACCTGCAGAGCATTTACAAAATTCTGTGCAAAATATCTTTAAGATCACAACCTGTCTCCATTTTCTACTTTTCACACCTTCCTGCGCGGGACAAGTGTGGCATCAAAGGCCACCCCTTGTCCAGATGACAATACTGTGACAGTCAGCAAAGTCTCTGTTCACATCCTGAAGTACAAATTTTTCTTGCAGGAGAAGCTCAAAGAAACAGAGAAATTTGTAGAGGAAAATATTCCTTTTTGACTATGAGAAAATTTCACAGGTCAAGGATCTATCCCACAAGGAAGATGTCCCTGGCTATGCTGTATAACTGGACATTCAGGATGGTAGCTTTGACAATCCAGAGTCTAGTAAATTTTTTCTTAGAATGCTACAGGAAAAAAAAGTATATACAGCAGGACACTACTGGAGTCCACAGATTTGGCCATACTCTTGGGGTCAAATGGATTTCTGACATTGACAAGGCTCTTACTGACACACAGTCATTATGTCATGCCACTCAAGGACCTGGGGTTGGTCAAATGACCAAGCAGGTGCTTGAGAGACCTATCAACACCTTGGACACTGCAAAGAATGTTGTAATTGAGGATAAGAATGGATGATAGGTGATTGCTCCTTGGAGGTTAGGTAATGATGGAAAATATTCACTAAATATCATTCACTGCTAATAATAATTTTCAGGCAAGACTAGCTATAATGAAAGGCTGGACTGTTAGACTTTCACAATAAAGTTACTATCAGTTATAAACAAATCAGTGACAATAGACTGAGGTCCCAAATGTGCAACAATGTCAAGTCAAGTTTAATAATGGTTTATTACTCGTATTGAACTGTCTCTAGTATCAAGTCTCCTTGATAATGTAGGAAAATAGGTCTGTAACACTGGATGCAAGCCACAATAACTTCAACCAAATAATTTTACAATTTTTCAGACATTGTTACTGTGAAATTTTTTGAAATTTTAAAAAAAGAATTTTACAATAATTTGGTCCAAGTTAATGTACCTTGTATCCAGTGTAAGGTAAGATAGTGCTCAAAACAGATGAGACATGAGGATAGGTGTCAACTAATTTGCAATTTAAAAAAGTCTTCAATGTTATCTACAAAATATATATCACCAGAAAGCTCTTGATGAGCTGATGAACATAAAGTAAAGCTTTTGGTGAGATCTTTATTCTAACAAGAGTTATAGGCAAAACAATGTGTAAACATGTGAATTTGTTCAAATAAAATGAGAAATTGAAATGTTTTATCATTAATTTCAATATGGACAGTGATGATTTGAGAAGATGAAGGGACTAATGAGAATTATTGACTCTGAGCAGACATAGGATAGTGGTTACCTATCTGACTAGAAGTTTGACTAAGGGTAAAAAAACTGTAAAAATATTTCAAATAGTTTTATAGTAATGTCTGAAATTTTTTTAAATTCTTGCACTTTTTATTTAGACTATTTTTTGTTCAAAATATTGTATAGAAATTTGGAGGGAAGAATTGTAACCATAAAATTCTTCAATGCAATTTCCTTGAAGTTACTTTTTTCAAAGTTATTTTGAAAAATGTTTGATTCATAATTTCTTTCCAAAAAAAACTGAGCAAAATATTGTAAAGAAAGTCTTACCAGCAATAGAGAAATAGGGAAATTATCTTTGTGATTTTTTCAAAATATTCTGCACATAAATATTTTATTTGTAGAATCCAAAATTTGGTTAAAATAACTTGACTGAATTTTTTTACAACAACTGTATCTGTGCACAATAAATACTTGGCAGCTATTCCTAGAATAATTGAGATCCTCTGCATATCTATGCAATACCATGATGGAGAGCAAACACCATAATAAAAGATTATAAAATTAGAATTTCTTGCACTATAACATTCTCCAAATATCTGTAAAGAAAAAAATTTAACTGTTAAAAATTCTTTACAATTCTTTCAACACCAACTTCAGCCAAGTTATTTTAAACAAATTGTGGATTCTGCAAATAAAATATTTTCCTTACTTCTCTATTGGCTGATCAGAATTTCTTGACAATATTTTGCTAAGTTTTTTTTTGGAAGAAAATTATAAATGATATATTTTTCAAGATAATTTTGAAAAAAGTAGCTCTAAAGAAATTGCATTGGAGAATTACAATTCCTCCCTCAAAATTTCTCTACATTATTTTGAACAAAAAATAGATAGTCTAAATAAAAGGCACCATAACTTTACAAATTTTCAGACATTTGTTAGTGTAAAAAATAATTTTGTTAAAGTTAATGTAGCTTGCACAAAGTAAGATCATAAGAATTCATACATCCCTGTTTTCCCCTCTTCTATCACCACACATCCTTGGAAGAAGGAACATCATGCTCCAGAACCACATCAATAAACATGTCAGGACTGTTTTGGCTATGTTATTTGTACTTGCATGGAACCCTGTTACCTATTACAAAACATTACTTTGATCATGTAGTAGCAGCATGTTTATGAACTTTAAAGGATTCTTTTGTCTCTTTGTGTTTATGCATAGCTTCAGTTACATAACTGCTTTTCATCCATCTGCAAGGCTATTACAATGGTAGTTGGAATTGTGTAGACTTGGAGAAGTCAATATTGTTCCAATGGATGATCAAGTGGCTAATAACCTCTGCAGATGACTTTGCCTCATACAAATGAAGATTATCCACCAAGGTCACTTCAGTCACCCATAGGTAACAGACTATTAGTCATGTAAACTCCAGGTATATTACATGACTAAAAGTTGTGGTATATATTTATATTTTATATATGTTTGGCCTATGAATCTTCACTTTTACAAAATATATTTTCACCACCAACGTCACATTTTGATGTGTCACACACCCCAAAACATATTTTTCATGTCTGGACCCTGAATTGTTGGTAGAAATATATTTTGACTGAAAATATTTTCTGAGACTAATAAAAGTCTCTGGGGTCCTAGTCCCAGAAAGAAAATTTGTTATTTTCCCACCATTGGAGGATTCTTGGCAATTGTTCCTTTGTATGTAGATGTTTTCCTGAGGCTGTAGGTGCCTGCTGCCTTACAAGAATGAGCTTGGAGTGCTGGTGGTTAGGCCTGGAGCATGCTTCCAAATATAGAAGTGACCACTTTTAAAATGAAAAAATAGTAATCAAATATACATCTCTTGTCTCTTTTGTCCCTTTAAACAACACTATGGCAAATATAGATTTAAATAAGCCCTGGATCATATGCAACAGTGGAGAATTGAGTGATCTAGAGTATCTACCTACTAAAACAGAATATATAAAATATCTCCAGATCATGGACATGCACACCTCTCATCTCTTTGGGCCCATTAAACAGCATTATATTAGATTTAAATAAGCCCTAAATCATGAGAAATGGTGGAAAATTGAGTGACCTAGAGTATCTTCCTATGAAAACAGAATATACAAAACATGCACCCCTCATCTCTTCAGGACCTTTACATGACACAATAGTAGATTTAACAAGTCTAAGATCATAAGAAATGATGGAGAATTAAATGACCTACAGTATCTTCCTTCCATTACAGAATATATAAAATATCTCCAGAACATGGAGACGCGAGCCTCTTGTCTCTTTGGGCCCATTAAACAGCATTATATTAGATGTAAATAAGCCCTAGATCATAAGAAATGGTGGAGTATTCAGTGACCTAGAGTATCTACCTACCAAAACAGGATATACAGAATATGTCCAGATTGCAGATGCACACACCTCTCATTTTTCTTTTTCTGGCTGTTACCTGACAGTTGAATCTCTCATGAGATGTGAACCATCTCACACCAAGATTTACATGCCTTGGCTCTCCTGCCTCTTCCCTTGGGAGCACATCCCACCTGTCCTCTCAGATTCATGTATGACTTTAGCGTTCATTAGTGTGCCATATTAATTGTAAATCAGCTCTATGCTGTCTCACTTGAAAATGGGCATCATAATGGCCCTTACTGTCAGCATTAGAGTATGAAGAGATGAGAGGCATCCACCATTGCATTTTGGAGATATTTGACATGTTGTGTTTCAGGCAGAGGGTGTACTCTCTCTTTCCGAGTTTTCCATCATTCTCCATAATTGAGGGCTCGTTTAAAATGTATTCTAGTGTTGTTTAATGGGCTACAATAGATGAGAGGCTCATGTGTCTGTGTTCTGGAGATATTTCACATTTTCTGTTTGGTGGGCAGGTAGTCTAGGTAAGTCAATTCTCCACTTTTTCTCATGATCTTGGGCTTGTTTACATCTAATGTTGTATCATTTAAAGGGCCCAAAGAGACAAGAGGTGCACATGTCTGCAATCTGGAGATATTCTATATATTCTGTTTTGGTAGGTAGATACTCTAGGTCACTCAATTCTCCACCATTTCCTATGATCTAGGGCTTATTTAAATGTACTATGATGCTGTTTAATGGGCACAAAGAGATGAGAGGCTCATGTGTCTGTGTTCTGGAGATATTTCATATATTCTATAATGGAAGGAAGATACTATAGGTCACTTAATTCTCCATCATTTCTTATGATCTTAGACTTGTTTATATTCTGTTTTCATTGGAAGATCCTCTAGGTCACTCAAATATCCACCATTTCTCATGATCTAGGGCTTATTTAAATGTAATATAATGCTGTTTAATGGGCCCAAAGAGACAAGAGGTGCCCAGAGATGTGTCCACATTCTTGACATTTCAGAATTTCTGGATATTTTTGTGCAGGTTTCCTTATTTGAAATCCACTACTCTGAAAACTGCACCCTAGAATACCAACAATTCAGGGTCCAGACATGAAAAATATATTTTGGGGTGTGTGACACATCAAAATGTGACATTGGTGGTGAAAATATATTTTGTAAAAGTGAAGATTTATAGGCCAAATATATATAAAATATAAATATACACCACCACTTTTAGTCATGTAATATACCTGGAGTTTACATGACTAATAGTCTGTTACCTATGGGTGACTGAAGTGCCAAGGTGGTTTCTCTGATGCTGAGCTTGCAGAGTTAGTGTCCTGATGACACTATCCCAGCAAGCAATGATAAGATGATAAAACAGAAATCAGTGTCAGTAATCTTTGTACCAGCATTGTTTGTCATCACCAATTTGGTATTGAGGTTGGAGATATGACTTGGGAAGTCATTTCCATCAGAAAAGATGGCATTGTGAAGATCACATTGGGCAATTACAATAGCAAGGTTGGATGAGACCTTGTATTGGGAGGTGAGTGAGGTCCATGCTTCTGCAACTGACTTTTCTGTCACCTGGAATGATATGGTGAAAGTAATGAGTAGATGGACCAGCTTCCTCAGCAGTGGCATAACCTGTTATAAAGATATCCTGGGGCTGTTCCAACAGATATCAGATGTAAGCTCTTACAAGCCCATCATTGTTGTATGGTCTTGATACCAAGCCTGACTCAACATGGGCAGCAGAGTTGCCTAGTAAGGTGTGAAGCTGGATGATAGGTTGAAGGTTTTCCATTCAACACCCACACCCAGGAGCCAATATATTACAAATTGAGGCTAACTTTGAGATCAGGTGAGAATCAGAAATGAGGTATAAAAGAGCCTGCTATGTGATCACATACACTTAACTGCCTATCCGCCAAGGACAACAGGATATTTTGAAATGTGGGATAAGAGTATGGAGTTTCCATCCCTTTGGCCTGTCCATCAAGTTCATAGATTCTGATGTTCAGAATCCTCCAATCTTCCCATGTTACCAATGCCATGTGTAGCAGATAAATTCTCAATGAAAGACTGATCTGAGAGCAAAACTCACCCCTCCACAGCAGGAGGGAATGGCAGTTGTACTATATGATAGGTTTATGTCCAACAACTAGCATGTTCACCTGCATTCCCATAACTTCTAGAATCTAAGTAAGTTCCAAACAGTCAAATATTGAATTGATATATGATAAAAAAATGTTTCCCATGTGAACAAAGAGAAAGTATCACTACCATGAAAGTTTATCAAGTGTCATCCAATCATGTCCAGGTCAAATTTCCACAAGAGGTTGCATGCCAGGGCTCAGTTTTATTAGAAAAAGGTTGAATAGCTACTTTTTACAATTTCAGATGGACACACCCAGAGTGAGGGACACGCATAGTAAAGGACAGAGGTGAGGAGGTGGTCCAGTCAACCTAATAAGGAGATTATTTGTCAGCATATCTCCTTATATAGTAGAATGGTCCTAGTGGAGGAAAAGAATCTTACTAGGGATTACCCAATAAGGCAAATTTCATTTTAGATGCATATGCAGGACATGCATGATACATCCATCCCATCATGAAATTATTGGTTGATTTATTGCTTTCCATTTGTCAAACATTTATTTCTAATATGGTACAAACTGTACAGTCCTGAAAATGTGTGAAGGCACATAGAGAGAAATCCTGTTACCCTTGTCCCTTGCTTGCCCCTCAGAACTCTCCTCCCTGTTATGCTACCTCACCACTCTACATTTCTCATCTCACCTGATTTATGTTTCAATCAGAATTCTGTTGATTTTTCATAACCGAATGGTAGTCTCAAACATAAAGTTGAGCAGAGTTAGTTGATCATGAACATCAGTGCTGTGAATGATACAGCCATGATGGGTGTGTACCATCCACACTTCCTTGTGTAACCCCTTGCTGCCCATCTTCACTATTTTTTTCCATTACCTTTGCTCATTAGCACTCCCACCTCATTTCCAGCATCTCCAAATTTTGACCCACAAAATCAGAAATGTGTGTCCAACATCCTATCAGTTCAAATGCCTCATCCTAGCTCACTCAACATTCTGCAGATTGGGTGAATGGGGGAGAGGATTGCAATAAACAGTGCATATATGTGTTGCCTGGAGGTTAGATGAGCCAAGAGTGTACCAGAGGTTAAAGACCCACCAACAGCAGGATTATCCACCACTGTAAAGTAACCCTAAGCTTCTGCCAATGGTGATTGTCATGTTCCACACACTTTATGTGAAGCATTCACTCTGAACTTCTCACAAAGCTGAAGCCAAGAGGGAAGGAGGAGGCAAGAATGGGTGGTCAATCTAGGATCAACACCCATAAGTGAGAAATGAGCAGTTACAAGATACTCGGCTGGCCCAACATGATTATGCATACTGTAGGAAGTACATATATACAAAGCACTACATGTAGTGCAAGAGGAAAGCAATACTGCTGACAAGATGGTAGTTCAAGACAAAAGATCAATCTATTATGTAAGATATCCAAATCTAGCTATATACTAGAGGCTGATGCTTACCAGCGGCAGTGGTCACCTTGCTTGCTGACAATGGCACTGATTCAGTTCTGAATGTTTATGATCATCATGTCATTGGATATACAACTTCTGGAAGTGCTCAGCTTGGCTCAAGCTCTGCTATAGGTTATGAACAAATTTTTCTGCACTATTAAGGCTCAGAGAACCTCCCTGCTTGTCGCCAAACCGCTTTGCAGTTCGCTCCTCGCAGGTCGACTCATGGTTTACATTTACAACTAATGACCAATCAAAACCATGAGCACAGCAAAGCACTGTGCCTGTTATAATTCGAACACTATCCATTTTCATCTGTACATGGGTGCGTTCTTTGGGCCTAAGAGCTAAGAGTTTATTTCAAGTTAATTGTATGCTCGATCTACAAGAAAAGAGACCCATAGCCTGTGGATAGTTTGTTTGTGCCTGTTTCCCCACTCGTGTGCGCAATCTGCAAGAAAAGAACCCTATGGCCCATAGAAAGTTTGTTTGCAGTTGTTTGCCCACTCACATGCACAATCTGCAAGAAAAGAACCTCATGCACTGTACAGGTTTTGTTTGTAGCTATTTGGTAATTATGA
>Ga0307507_10010720_pt1 | contig 11752 bp, 7 predicted proteins | sample 7_EM_MG_FD_207223 | JGI IMG/M metagenome (GOLD analysis project Ga0307507, IMG submission 207223) | Populus trichocarpa ectomycorrhiza microbial communities from riparian zone in the Pacific Northwest, United States - 7_EM | ecosystem: Host-associated > Plants > Roots > Unclassified | place...
ACGGCACCCGGCGGCCGATCGAGGCCACCGTGACGCTGGTCCCGGCGCGCGACAACCACGTCGAGCCGCTGCGCGCGGCGATGGCCGAGTTGCTGAACCACTCGATCGGGTTCGGCCGCGACCGTGCGCGCGAGTACCTCTACGCGATCATCCTGCGCCAGCTGACGCCGGACGAGGCGCGGATCCTGTCCGCGCTGTCGGACGGCTCGCCGTTCCCCGCGCTCGACGTCGCCGAGCGCACGAACCTCGGCGGGGCCGGGAGGATCGTGCTGCGCAACGCCTCGACGGTCGGCAAGTCGGCCGGGGTTTCACTGCCGGACCAGGTCCCCGGCTACCTCACCCGGCTGATCGGGCTCGGCCTGGTCGAGCTGGACGAAGAGGTGCCGTCGCTGGAGACGCAGTACGAGATCCTGCTGACCGACGAGACCGTCCGCGAGGCGGAGAAGCAGGTCAAGCGCGTCAAGTACCTGCGGCGGACCGTGCACATCTCGCGTCTCGGCGCGCAGTTCTGGCAGGCCTGCGACCCTTCCTTCAACGAACGCAGCCGCGGCTAGGCCGATGGGGGCGATCCTCGACGACTTCGCCCGGCACTGGGGGCTCTACGTCTCCATCCCGATCGTTGCCGCGCTGATCGGGTACGGCACCAAGCTGGTCGCGATCCGGATGATGTTCCAGCCCGTGGAGTTCATCGGGATCAAGCCGTTCCTCGGCTGGCAGGGGATCGTGCCGAAACGCGCCGCGCGGATGGCGAGCATCGCCTGCGACACGATGACCGAGCAGCTGATCAAGCCGGCCGAGATCGTCGCGCGCCTCGACGCCGCCCGGATCGCCAAGGAGATCGAGAAACCACTGCTCGCGGGCATCGAGGACATCGTCCGCGAGGTCGCCGGGCACTACCAGCCGGGGCTCTGGGAAACGCTTCCCGTCGGCGTGCAGCGGCTGGTCATCCAGCGCGTGCAGGGCGAGGCGCCGCGGATGATCGCCGCGGTGCTGGAGCTGATCAAGTCCGATGTGGACAGTGTGTTCGACCTCAAGGGCATGGTGGTCACCAGCCTGGTCAAGGACAAGCGCCTGCTGAACCGGATCTTCCAGGAATCGGGCGCGCAGGAGTTCAAGTTCATCGCGCGGTCGGGGCTGGTGTTCGGCGGCGCGATCGGCGTGGTTCAGATGGTCGCCTGGATCCTGTTCAAGTTCCCGCTGATCATGCCGGTGTTCGGCCTGTTCACCGGCTGGTTCACCGACTGGCTCGCGCTGCGCATGATCTTCTTCCCGATCGAGCCGAAGAAGTACTTCGGCGTCGAGTGGCAGGGGCTGTTCCTGAAGCGGCGCGAGGAGGTCGCCGAGGCGTACGGCGCGCTGATCGCGAAGGAGATCATCACTCCGCACAACGTCATCGAGGCGCTGCTGCGCGGCCCGCTGTCGGATCGGGTGCTCGCGCTGATCCAGCGTCAGCTCGACGAGGAGCTCGGGCGCCGGGTAAGTGTCGCGAAGCCGTTGCTCGTGTTCGCCGTCGGCAGCCGGAAGTACCAGGACATGAAGCTGGCGATCGCCGAGCAGATCATGAAGCGGCTGCCCGAAACCATGCGCTACATCGAGGACTACGCGACCGACGCGATGGACATCCGGAACGTCCTGGTCTCGAAGATGAAGCAGCTTTCGCCGCACGAATTCGAGCGGCTGCTGCGCCCGGCGTTCGAGCAGGACGAATGGATTCTCATCGCGACCGGCGCCGTGCTCGGGTTCTGCGTGGGTGAAGCGCAGGTGCTGATCCTGGAGCATCTGGCCGCCTGAGTTGTATGGCCCGTGTACACAACGGGCCTACCGTCGCCCGCCATGTGGAAACTCCTTTCCCTCAGCGCGCTCGCCGCGATGGCCGTCTCCGGCCTCGCGGTGACCGACGCGGCAGCGGCCACCACCACCTACTACGTCGACCAGAACCTCGGCAGCGACAGCGCGGGCGGCACCTCGCAGTCCACGCCGTGGAAGACGCTGGCGAAGGTCTCCTCGGTGACGCTCAAGCCGGGCGACACGGTGCTCCTGCGTCGCGGGCGGACGTGGAGCGGCGGCCTGGCCGTGGCCGGCTCCGGCAGTGCGTCGGCGCCGATCACGATCGGCGCGTACGGCGACGGCGCCCGGCCGATCGTGCAGGGCAACGACGAAGCGTGCGTCAAGCTGCCCGGTGACTACGTCTTGGTGCAGGACCTGCAGGTCGGCGTCTCGGCGGACGCGGGACGCTGCAAGTGGGCCGGCGTGGAGGTGACCGGCGACCACGACAAGGTCCTGTCCAACCTGATCACCGGCGCCGGCGCCGGCGTCTACCTGGCGCCGACCGCCGACTACACCGAGGTGACGCAGAACGACCTGGTCGACAACAACCACATGACCGTGAACACGCCGGGCGGCAACGACGACTCGGGCGCGTTCGCGGTCCTGGTGCAGGGCAACCATTCCGACATCGGCTGGAACCGGATCAGCGGGTCGATCGCGACCAGCTACGACTACGGGCTCGACGGTGCCGCGGTCGAGATCTTCTGGGGTTCGAACAACGTCATCCACCACAACATCTCCGAGGACAACGAGTCCTTCACCGAACTCGGCACCAACGCCGACGACCCCGACGGCGTCACCACCGGGAACGTCTTCGAGTACAACGCGGTCTTCGGCGACAAGACTCGCGGCGGGATCGTGACGCGCGGGGCTCAGGACGGCAACGGGCCGGTGGCCGGCACGGTGTTCCGCAACAATTCCCTCCGGCTCGCCAACGCGGAATCGGAGGGCTTCGTCTGCTACGGCGGCTGCACCAACTCGACGCTGAAGCTGACGCAGAACGTCATCCAGGCGGCGATGAAGGTCGGGTACGCCGACACCGGCTTCACCAACCTGGACCACAACGTCTTCTATGGCGGACAGCGGCAGTTCACGCCCTCGGCGTCGGACAAGGTCGCTGACCCGAAGTTCACTTCGGCGACGAACCTGGTGCTGAAGGCGGGTAGCCCGGCCATCGACCTGGGCACGACGAAGTACGCGAGCACCGACGTCGACGGCAATCCGGTTTTCGCCGGCTCGGCTGTCGATGCCGGGGCTTACGAGTTCCAGCCCTGATGCTTGGTCCGTGAATGCCACATTGACGGCTTAAGACGCCGTCAATGTGGCATTCACGGACATCAGCCCGCGGTTGTGGGAGGCTGACGCCCGAGTGGGCGATCAAGTCCACCCGTTCGGCCGTACGGCCGGGGGTATCCACGGACGTACTTTCCCGCTCTAGTACCTGTGAACGCGAGATCGGGCGGGGGAGCCAGGATGTCGGAACCGTGGCCGCAGGAGATCCGCCTGGCCATGACGATGGTCGGCGGGGCCAGCCTCGCGGTGTGGATGGGTGGTGTCGCCACCGAGACGTCCCAGCTGCTGCGCGAGTCGCGCGGTGCGGCGGAGCCGGGGCTCTACAAGAAGCTGCTGGACCTCCTGCACGTCACGGTTTCGATCGACGTGCTGACCGGGACCAGCGCGGGCGGTATCAACGCCGCCTGCCTCGGGCTGGCGGAGGCGTTCGGGTCGACGCCGGAGGTGCTGCGCGACACTTGGATCTCGATCGGCTCGCTGGACAACCTGATCCGCGAGCCCGCCGAGAAACAGCCGCGGTCGCTGCTCGACGGCGACCGGGTGCTGCTCGGTGATCTCGAGCGGGCGCTGCACAGCATCAGCGACCCGGGCACGCCGCCGTCAGACCCGCCGGACATCACCGTGCTGCTCACCGGCACCATGATCGACGGCGAGACGACCCGGTTCGACGACGCGCTGGGGAACCTGGTGCGCGACACCGAACACCGGATGCTCTTCCGCTTCGATGGTCCACTGTGGACGAAGGATGTGGTGGGGCCGCTGGCGTTGGCCGCGCGCTCCACCGCGTCGTTCCCGGGTGCGTTCGAGCTGTCGCGGATGCCGGTCGGCGACGGCACCGACCGCCTGCACCCGGACATGACGCCCTACACCGAGCTGACCCGGTCACACTGGCTGACCGACGGCGGGGTGCTGCTCAACAAGCCGCTGCGCCCGGCGATGCGGGAGATCTTCGAACGGCCCTCGCACTCCGACGTCCGGCGGCTGCTGCTCTACGTCGTGCCGACCGGCGAGCGCGAGGCGTCCGAGATCGCTTGTGACGCCGCGAATCCGCCGCTGCTCGCGAACGCGATGAGCAAGGTCGTCTCGGCCGTGATGAGCCAGACGATCAGCACTGAGCTGGAGGACCTGACCCGGCACAACGACGCCGTGGTGCGCACCCGCGATACCCGAGTTTCGCTGGCGGCGCTGGGTTTGCGCGGCGGCGCGGACGCGTTGATCGACAAGCGGCTCGCTGCCGCCTACCTCGACCGGCGCACCGCCGAGGATGCCGGCGAGCTGGTGCGCACCGCGAGCCGCCGGTACACGATGTCCGAAGTGGACACTCCGGACCGGCAGTGGGCGTCCGGGATGTCGCGCCAGCTCCGGGAAGTCGCGGTGAAGGGGCTGAGCAACGGGATGCCGGCCGTGCCGCCCGCCACCAAGATGCCGGTCGAGCAGATGGTCGTCTACCGGACCACCGCGCTCGACGACGCCGTGGCCACCGGGCTGCAGCTGATCAACGCCGGGTTCAAGCTCGGCCCCGACTCCGCCCAGGCCGAGCAGCTGAACGACGCCAGGCGCCGGCTGCACACGGCGCGCCGGACGGCCGCCCGCGGCAAGCGCCTCGCGCAGTGGGTCGCCGAGCACGAGCCGCCCGGCGCGAGCAGCACCCTGGAGGTCTGGATCCGGGAGCTGTCCGAGGAATGGGCCGGTCTCGGCCGTTCGGACGTGCTGCTGCAGGCCTGGCCGGAGGTCGTCGCGGCGTTGCGCGACACGGCGCCCGCGTTGCGTGCGCTGGCTTCGGCCAAGCCGACGGAATCCGACACGGTCACGACGTTGATGAGGTGGCTGGAACTCGACGCGGTCCCGACGGACGACGTCGTGCAGGCCCGGCTGCTCGGCCTGCACGTGGCCACGCGCGGCCTGCTCGCGCAGGCGCCGTCGGTGGACCAGCGCGTCGACCTCGTGCAGGTCAGCGCCGATTCGCGGACGCTGCTGGACATGAACCGCCGCCGGTCGTGGGAGAAGCTGACCGGGATGCAGGCCAACTACTTCGGCGCGTTCTACAAGGCGTCGTGGCGGGCCAACGACTGGATGTGGGGACGGGTCGACGGCGCGGGCTGGCTGGTGCAGTGCCTGCTCGACCCGAAACGCCTGCGGCTGCTGCGGGATCTCGCGGAACCTGCCGAATTCCGTGAGCAGCTCAGGAAAGTCTTTACCGAGCTGGCCTGGCGGCCGCCGGACGCGTCGGACAACCTGTCCACGACGGAGGCCGACGAGCTGGGTGCGCAGCTGAACCAGGAACTGGCGTTCCTCGGCCTCGACGCCCAGCTGAAGGACGTCGAATTCGCCGCGTCGCCGCCGTTGAGCATGCCGGTCACCGCGATGGTGCTGGCGCGGGCGCGGCAGCTGGAGATTGCCGCGGAGGAGCTGCCCTGCGTCGGGAAGCACGCGGGCGAGGACTGCGATGTGGCCAAGGGCAACGGAAAACCGTCGGAACGCTTCCGCAAGCTGATCGCGACGCCGCCGGCCGACGCGGCCGCGACACAGCGCGCGTTCCAGGCGTGCCAGGTCTCGGCGGAGAAATTCGACGGCGAACGCGGCTCGGTGCTGCTGACGAAGACACTGATCAAGGCAGGCGCAGCGGGCATCAACGCCTCGGTGGCGGCGGCCCGGATGCCGAAGATGGTGAAGCCGGCGGCGACGTTCGCGCAGGCGACCGGGCGCAGCGCCTGGTGGGTCACGCGGGGCGCGTCGAAGCTGGGCGGCCCGTGGAACGTCATCGCGGCGGCGATCACGCTGCTGGCCGGCATGGTGCTGGGCGGCAAGGGCGGCGCGCTGCTGCAGTGGGTCGGGCTGCCGATCGCCGCGGGCGCGCTGGTGTTCCTGCTGGTCAGCCTGTTCACGCTGCGGCGGACGTGGCGGATGGTGCTGAGCGTGCTCGCGGTGCTGGTGGTGGCGACGTTGTTGTTCGCGGCGTTCCTGCCACCGGTCGCGGACCCGTTCTTCGGCTGGCTGGGCGACGTCGTGGCGGGCTGGCGCCGCGGCGAGGCGCCGCTTTGGTGGCTCGTGGTCGCGGCCCTACTGGTCCTCCCGGCCGTCTCCACCCCGATCGCCTCGGCCTGGCGCCGGATCCGCCCCCGCCGCCGCTAGCTGCGGATGTCCGTGAATGGCACATTGAGGGTCATAAGAGCCCTCAATGTGCCATTCACGGACATCGGTCCCGGTGACTGAACTCCAGCACCGGGCCGACGACATCGGCTCGGCACCTTGCGATCGGGCCGGTGAAGGTTCATCGTCGGGGGAGGTCACCCGCCACGTGCGGGCGGCCCAGGCGCGCGTATGCCCCAAGGTCACGAACTTCAAACCTGCTTGTGGGGATCCTCACGGGACAAACCTTGTCTTCGCAGGTAGCACCCGAGATCACGACCTGTGGCTACCGCGCCCCTGAAAATTCTCTGTTACGTTTCCTGAGTATGTCCGGAACGCACTTGATCGAATCCCCGACCAAGGCGGACGGCGCGCAGCTTTGGCGAATCGCGCGCGATTCGCGCAAGCTCGACTTGAACTCGCCGTACGCATACCTGTTGTGGTGTCGCGATTTCGCCGAAACCTCTGTGGTGGCCAGGGAAAACGGCCGCGCAGTGGGTTTCGTGATCGCCTACCGCAGACCCGCCGAGCTCCAGACGGCGCTGGTCTGGCAGGTCGCCGTCGACGCCTCCCAGCGCGGGAAAGGCCTGGCAGGCAAGCTGCTGGACACGTTGTTCACCAGGCTGGTCAAGGCAGGGGTGCGCCACCTCGAGACCACCATCACGCCGGACAACGAAGCTTCCATCCGCCTGTTCACGTCGTTCGCGAAGCGCTGGAACACCGCCATGGAAACCAGCGTGCTGTTCGACGCCGGGGATTTCCCGGACGAAGGGCACGAACCCGAAGAGCTGTACCGCATCGGGCCGCTAACAGCACGTCAAGATACGGGCGAGTAGGAGAAGAAAACCGTCATGAGCATCTTTGAGGAGCTCGAATCCGAGGTCCGCAGTTACAGCCGCGGCTGGCCGGTCGTCTTCGACCGCGCGCAGGGCAGCTGGCTGCACGATGAGAGCGGGAAGCCCTATCTCGACTTCTTCGCGGGTGCGGGCGCGCTCAACTACGGGCACAACAATCCGGCGCTCAAGCAGGCGCTGATCGACTACATCCAGCGCGACGGCATCGTCCACGCGCTCGACATGTTCACCGTGGCCAAGCGGGACTTCCTGCAGACCTTCCGCGACAACATCCTGGATCCGCGCGGTTTCGGCTACAAGGTCGTCTTCCCCGGTCCCGGTGGCGCGAACGCCGTCGAAGCCGCGCTCAAGCTCGCGCGCAAGGTGACCGGCAAGGAGTCGGTCATCAACTTCACCAACGCCTTCCACGGCATGACTCTCGGCGCGTTGTCGGTCACCGGGAACTCGATGAAGCGCGGTGGCGCGGGCGTCCCGCTGGTGCACGCCACGCCGATGCCGTACGACAACTACTTCGACGGCGACTACCCGGACTTCTTCTACTTCGAGAAGCTCCTGCAGGACTCCGGCAGCGGGCTCAACGAACCCGCGGCGGTGATCGTCGAGGGCGTCCAGGGCGAAGGTGGCATCAACGCCGCCCGGCTCGAGTGGCTCAAGGCCCTCGCCGACCTGTGCAAACGCCACGGAATCCTGCTGATCCTGGACGACGTCCAGATGGGCTGCGGGCGCACCGGGCCGTTCTTCAGCTTCGAGGAGGCCGGGATCACCCCGGACATCGTGTGCCTGTCGAAGTCGATCGGCGGCTACGGCCTGCCGATGGCGCTCACGCTGATCAAGCCGGAGCTGGACGTCTGGGAGCCCGGCGAGCACAACGGCACCTTCCGCGGCATCAGCCCCGCGTTCGTCACCGCGGCCGAGGCGCTGCGCGTGTACTGGAGCGACGACGAGCTGGAGAAGTCCACGAAGGCCAAGGGCGAGCGCATCGCCGGCGCGTTCAAGGAGCTCGTCGACGCCTACCCGAAGCAGAACCTCATCGCCAAGGGCCGTGGTCTCGCGCGCGGCATCGAGTTCGCGAACGGCGACCTCGCCGGCGCGGTCTGCAAGGAGGCCTTCGACCGCGGCCTCCTGATGGAGACGTCCGGGCCCGACGGCGAAGTGATGAAGCTGCTCCCGCCGCTGACCCTGACCGACGACGAGCTGACGCAAGGCCTTTCGATCATCGACGAGTCCGTCGCGGCCGTCCTGACCAAATAAGGAGCACCGTGCTCGTTCGCAGCCTCGACGAGATCACCGACACCGAGTCGGACATCAAGACCCCGAACTGGCGCAGTAAAAGAATCATCCTCGCCAAGGAGGGCGTCGGCTTCTCGGTGCACGAGACCACGCTGTACGCCGGGACGGTCAACGACTTCTGGTACGCCAACCACATCGAGGCCGTCTTCATCACCTCCGGCGAGGGAGAGATCGAAGACCTCGGCACCGGCAAGGTGTACGAGCTCAAACCCGGCACGCTCTACCTGCTCAACGACCACGACAAGCACCAGGTCCGGCCGAAGACCGAGATCAAGTGCGTGTGCGTGTTCAACCCACCCGTGACCGGCCGCGAGGTGCACGACGAAAACGGCGTGTACCCGCTTGTCACAGAACCCTAAAATCCGAGGAGAGGCGAAACCCGTGACGTTGATGGATACCCGGGTCGACGACAGCTACCCGACCCGGATCACCAGCGGTACGCCGGCCCACCTGCCGCGTGCGCACCCCACCGTGTGGGGCACCGAAGCAGACGGCCCGATCGACGCGGCCACTCTGGCCAACCACGACACCCGCGGCTACACCGTCGTCGGGGACCTGCTCTCCGTCGGCGAGGTGCAGACGTACTGGCAGGAACTGGTGCGGCTCTCGAGCGACGACGAGCTGGCCAAGGACGAGCGTGTGATCACCGAGGCGAAGACCGGTGAAGTCCGGTCGATCTTCGATGTGCACGAGATCTCAGGCCTGATCTCCGAGCTGGTCCACGATCCACGGATCCTCGACCGGGCGCGTCAGCTGCTCGGCTCCGAGGTCTACATCCACCAGAGCCGCGTCAACTACATGCCGGGCTTCAAGGGCACCGGGTTCTACTGGCACTCGGATTTCGAGACGTGGCACGCCGAGGACGGCATGCCCACGCCGCGCGCGGTCAGCTGTTCCCTCGCACTGACCGACAACTACCCGTACAACGGCGGGCTGATGGTCATGCCGGGCTCGCACCGGACGTTCGTGCAGTGCGCCGGCGAGACACCCGACGACAACTACAAGAGCTCGCTCAAGGACCAGCGCGTCGGCGTCCCGGCCGAGGACGACATCACGAAGCTGGCGGCCGAGTACGGCATCGACCAGTTCACCGGGCAGGCCGGGTCGGCGCTGTGGTTCGACTCGAACGTCATGCACGGCTCCGGCAACAACATAACGCCGTATCCGCGCTCGAACATCTTCCTGGTGTTCAACAGCGTGGAGAATGCGCTGGGTGAGCCGTTCGCCGCGAGCACGCCGCGCCCGGCGTTCATCGCGGGTCGCGACTCGACGCCGCTGTCGCGTTAGCGGCCCGGCGGTAGCCGAGCTGGCGCTCTCTGTTACCTTGTCGCCCGCGCGGGTGTGTGGCCCACGCAACAGACGTCGTCACGAGGACTGTCCGGGTTCTTCGCTCGGGGTGAGCCCACCCGCGCGGCCCTCAGGGCGACGCCGAAGGCACCACAGCAACCCCGCACCATCGGATCGGGACCGATGGTGCGGGGTTGTTTGTATTACGGCGGAAGTCGTGGGTGTACGACCGTCCGGATACGGATTCCGCGGAGTCGAAGACCTCCAGCTGAGGGGCCTGAACGCGGTCCGAAGGGGTGGTATTCGTCAGCTTACGATCACGGTAAGTTGTCTTTTCCGGCGAGGGAGACGCCGGGTGAGGACCGAACGCCGGGGAGGTGGGCGCGAGCATGGCCGAACGCGGCTCGCCGACGCGCTTCCAGCTGCTCGGTCCGGTCCGGCTGCTGGCCGGCGACCGAGCGGTCCCGATCGGCGGTCCCGGCGTGCGCGGCCTGCTCGCGCTGCTGGCCCTGCGCGCCAACAAGGTCGTCGCCCTCGACGAGATCATCGACGCCCTGTGGGGCCACGACCCGCCGGCCACCGCGCGGACCATCGTCCACGGCAACGTCTCCCACCTGCGGCGCGTGCTGCGCGACGTCCAGGGCGACGGGGACGGCGCGAGCATCATGACCACCCCGCCGGGCTATCAGCTGGCCGTCGAGCCCGGCAGGATCGACGTCCACCTCGCGCGGGAGCTGCTGGATCGCGCCTCGGTCGCCAACCCGGAGACGGCGGCCGCGCTGCTCGCCGAAGCCCTCGCGCTCTGGCAAGGTCCGGCGCTCGGCGGCGTGCCCGGCTCGGTGCGCGCCCCCGAACTCGAGGACCTCCGCCTTGCCGTGCACGGCGCCCGCGTCGACGCGGATCTCGAACTCGGCAGGCACGCCGAGCTGATCGTCGAGCTGAGCCCGATCGTCCGTGCCGATCCGCTCGCCGAGCGCACTGCGGGCCAGCTGATGCGCGCGCTGTACCACGCCGGACGTCGCGGCGACGCGCTCGAGCTGTACCGGACCGTTTCCCGGGCCACGCTGCGGACCCTGGGTGTCGAGCCGGGCGCCGAACTCCGCTGGCTGCACGAGCGGGTGCTCAACGACGACCTTCCCGCGCGTGACTCGCCCGCGCCGACCTCCCCGCCCGCCCCGCCGGCGAGAGCGCCGTCGCAGCTGCCCGCCGCGGTTCCCAGTCTGGCCGGGCGCCAGACCGAACTCGAGTGGCTCGACTCGCTGGTCGAGCGCGCCGAGGCTGGGGAGAGCACCATCGCCGTGGTCAGCGGCACCGCCGGGGTCGGCAAGAGCACGCTGGTCGTCTGGTGGGCCCACCGTGCCGCCGAGCGCTTTCCCGACGGCGTCCTTTTCGCGTCGCTGCGCGGGTTCGACCCGCACCACCCGCCGCTCGAACCCGCGGAGCTGCTCACGCAGTTCCTGCTCGGCCTCGGCGTCGAGACCGCGCAGGTGCCGGACAGGCTGCACGAGCGCGTCGCGCTCTACCGCTCGCTGATCGCCGGGCGCCGGATGCTCGTGCTGCTCGACGACGCGCGCACGGCCGAGCAGGTCCGTCCGCTGCTTCCGCCCAGCGCGCGCACGATGACCGTGGTGACCAGCCGATCCCGGCTGGACGGCCTCACAGTCTCGAACGCCGCGAAGCAGCGCGTGCTCGGCACGCTCGCGCCCGAGGATGCCGTCCAGCTCATCGAGGAGCTCGCCGGGCCGGCCAGCTTCCACCTCAACCACGCGCTCGCGCGGCTCTGCGGCTACCTGCCGCTCGCTCTGCGCATCGCCGGCGCGAGGCTGTCCGCGAGTCCGCAACGGACGGCGCAGGAGCTGGTCGACGAGCTCGGCAACGAGCGCACCCGGCTGGCCGCACTGCAGGTCGACGGCGCCGACGACGGCGTGCGCGCCGCGTTCGACGTGTCCTTCCGCGGTCTTCCCGGCGAGATCGCCGAGACGTTCCTGCAGATCGGCGGGGTGCCGGGGGTGATGGTCGGGCCACACCTGATGGCCGCGGTCGCGCACGTCCCGGTCGCCGAGGCGCGCCGT
>Ga0307507_10010721_pt1 | contig 11752 bp, 7 predicted proteins | sample 7_EM_MG_FD_207223 | JGI IMG/M metagenome (GOLD analysis project Ga0307507, IMG submission 207223) | Populus trichocarpa ectomycorrhiza microbial communities from riparian zone in the Pacific Northwest, United States - 7_EM | ecosystem: Host-associated > Plants > Roots > Unclassified | place...
CATAACAATAACGACCATCACTACCCTATCGGTATAGGAGACTTCATCCCATCTAGGATGAACTGCATGCCGTACTGGAACATGGAGTGCCTGAGAGGTGTCTTTGCAGTTACTGAGAACACAGCTTTAAGTGACCATCCATCAAGACTGGGAGCCAAGCCTCACAGGATTTGTGATGTCCTCATGGATGTTTTGTATTAGATCTGATAATCCGGGGTAAAAAGGGGGGAGGGTAATGATGAATGAGTTTGTTGTCTTTGAAATATTATTAATGTTCAGCATCTATATCCCGACACGTTGGGATCAACATTGTGTCGGGGATGCCATCCTCAAGTGGGACAGTGGGCCCGACCTAGCGAGATAGTGGCGTACTATTTGTGCCACCCGACTGGCACGGGCCGCGAGACGGCACAAGCTACAAGTGATGTCTCATGGTTTAGATCTTACTTCAATAATAATATTATTATGTGTATCCCGATAGCTGAACAGAATAGGAACTAAAAGCCTTTCGAGGTTCAGGTCTTGATTTCTCGCGGGGCATTCATACCGGATCTATACCTACAAAGTTAGGGGTCTGGAATGCCCGGAGAATTGGGGCTAAAATTAAACTTCGCTAATGGGTGAGGTCCGCAAAAGGCGTAAGGTGAGTTATGATAGCAAATAGCAGACAAAAGCAGCTACAAGAGGTGGTAAAAAAAAAGGCCAAATGTGCGAAAGGAAAACAACCAAGAGTGAAACAGGACTTTTTTCCTTCATATCTTCTGTGAAATACTCTTAGTAGAGGTGGTTGTAAGGCTAAATGTGGATGCAGAATAACACAGATCCTTCAATCAGAAAGGCCAATGATCAGAGGCGAGCCCCGGTAGAGACACCGCAAGGTCTCACCCTTGGTACTGCCTAAAACCGAGTCTTTCCAACCAGAGCACTAGCAGTCTTCCTCCCTTATGCCTGGTATAGGGCGAGAATCAGCTAATTGGATCAAAGGTATACTGTACTTCGATGCTCAAGATAGAAGGGCTCTCTACTTTCGAATTCTATACAACAGAGTGGATCTTCTGTTCCAACTACCAACATTACCAGCTCATCCTCCACCTCGCCCCCAGCGGCCCAGGCTAGCGATCAAATCATCCAAGGTAGTTACAGCAGTGAAGAGACCAAAATCGACAGTGATATAACCCTCATAGTATGATTATTCCCCTAAGGTTTATCTTCAGATGTGGGGTAATAGTAATTAATAAAGAAAAGTAAAAGACATCTCGGACGAGTTGCCGGCATAGGGTCTCACTCAGGGCAGTGGAGTTTCTAGACAGAGTTAGTGCAATGGCAAGGCTGCTTGCTGCACTAGCGAGAGTGATAGGGTTTGTTTTCTACTAATCTTGTACACCTCATTCATCAATTCAATCTGATATCCAGAAATTCCGGAGTGCGTTGACTAGCAGATTTCATGAGTGACCACCTGTATGCAAGTCTTTTCACTGTGCATTTTGTAAGACGATCTCAACATGTATCATTAAATCCGAATTTATGCTTTACAGTTGAATCTCAAACTCCAATGCACAACGCCGCTCACGCTGCCCTCTCCATCGCGAACTACTCTGTGAATAGCAGACAGCAGATGCTACCGGTAGTCAATAGGACCATATTCCTCGACCTAAAACTTTGGGATAGCCTTTGCTGGTAAGGTCCGGCTTTTTGTTTTTCTTGTCTTAAGCCGGGGAAGCGGCGGTCAGCTTCCCCTGTGCTTTCGCCGCCTATCTAAGAGAGGGATCCAAGAGAGAGAGTTTTGGGCGCCTTAGCGTGAGGTTCAATTACTCGTGCACTGTGTTCGAGTTGTCACGGTAGATAGGGAGTGAGTCGGCTAAAAAGTGCTAACGCGGATAAACCCCGTGAACAGTCCCCTCTGTCAGTACAAAAAAAAGCATTTTTGAAACTCCTCAAAAAAAAACCCCCCCTACAAGGATTATAGAAATCATCGACTACGCAACAAAGCGAAGGATTCCCATCCTGGTGTAACCTCATCGCGTAAAAACGGATAATTCCAACACTTAGTGCTAACTTAGCGCTAACCCGACACTGCACCTGACTGCCGATCAGACCGAGACACGGCCCGGATCAACCTTTCCTAATCTTCGTGTCTGGCCCAACCCGAGAGCAAACGGCCCGGCGAGACACCATTAGTGAGGAATAGTGTCCTTGTTATGGGATCGGCACACCGGGCGAGTCAGTAACTGCAAAGACACCTCTCAGGCACTCCATGTTCCAGTACGGCATGCAGTTCATCCTAGATGGGATGAAGTCTCCTATACCGATAGGGTAGTGATGGTCGTTATTGTTATTGAGATCCCTGAGTGATCGGCCGTGACTTCCAGCGTGCAGTGGGTGGGTCGGCGAGGTTGGGATTTGGTCGCGATGTTGCAGATAGCTTGCGCGAGTACCGGAAGACTTTTTTCTTCTCTTCCTTTCTCTCTCTTAGGCTTCTCCATCATGATAGCTCGCTTTCTGATTGAAAAGAGAAGTCCGAGCCAGGAGAACATCGTGTATAAAGACCTCCTCCACCCCCACCGGTCTTCCTTCTCACCACCATCCTCATCAACTCACTTCTTCACATCACTACCATTACAAATCCATTCTACTCTTTAAGCTTTAGCTTCAACCAAACCCTCACTCAATCAATCAAAATGGTCTCCATCAAGTCTCTCGCTGTTCTCCTCTTCGCCGCTGCCGTCACTGCAGCCCCCCTCGCTGGTGAAAAGAAGGGTGACGGTCACGGCGACTCTCACGACGACTCTCACGACATCACTGCCTCCAAAAACACCTGCGAAGCTGAGCAGAAAATTCACTGCTGCAACGATGATGGAAAATCCCAGAATACTGGTCTCCTCACCCTTTTGAACAACCCCCAGATCAAGTGCAATAACTTGGGAGTCAATGTTTTGGCCGGTGAGTAGCTTCTTCTGCATGCTAGTGTGAACAAAGCTGACGAAGAGAACAACAGTCCCTGCGCTCAACGACAACAGCCTGTGCAAGGGTACTATTGTTTGCTGCCCTGGGGATAACAGCCAGGTATGCTCTTTCCTGATGATTCAGGAGGCGGGGGAGGGGAAGACTAGATTGTAGCTGACTGATGTTTCTAGACCGGCCTTGTCAATGCCAATGCCGACCTCAAATGCACTGCTCCGGCTCTCAACTAAGAACTCTTTGGTGTTTGTATAAGATTATCGGAAGGGTTAGACGAATTAGGTATATGATGGTGGCTTCAGATATAAGGGGGTTTGGTTATCGAATTTTATTAGTGTCAGCTTAATGTTAATATCGATCATTACTATTTCTGAAACTCTATAAAGCCTATTTTTGAATTTGATCAGTGATTAAAAGCTATTAGAAAGTAGTAAACATTGTATAGTTCCAGTCATCTATACACAACAGTTCGATTGATACAATGGGGGACGCATTGGCGGGAAATGCTTGGCAATAAAGGGCTGTCTATGTTCAAATCGGGATCATAGAGCTATCTTTTACTATAATATTATTTGAGTTAAAAGCTACAGGAGAAAGAAAGAAAAGAGATGTAAAGGAGAGTATGCTATATATCTCAGGTTATATTGTTAGGCTCCATCTGACCGCCGGTGGAGTTTATACTTTTTGCCCTAGAACCTTATGGCAAAAGCGCCTCCCGTTGCATCAATCGAGCTGTTGGGTATAGACGGCCGGAACCACGATAAATAAACAGAAATGAATAGCCTTCAAGGCTACGTAGATGAGTGACTGGACAGAAACCGTTTTGCGCAAACCCCTGACACCCAACCCCGCTGTGGGATTGTCCCCCCATCACGCAGTACCGGATACCTCAAATTCTGCGCTAAATAAGCTATGTATTATATGCGCTAATTCGCCATCTAACTTCCTCCCCTCACCAACCAAATTCCCTCCCAGCAAATAAACATTTAACCAAATTAAAAATTTCCTCCCGACTAGTTAGCGCGATCGGAATTCTACCACCTACCAAGTTATAGAGATGATACACTGAGTTTTATATAAAGCCTCGGACAGCACTCGGCATCCCTGCACCCCGAATCCATTTTCTGGCCCTCACGGACGAGGATCGTTCACCCGATCATTTGACTCCGATGCCCTCCAATACCCCGACTGAACCCCACTACACCATCGCCAAAATCCGAGTGACACCCATGACCCACACCAACCAAAATTCTCAAAAGCGTGACTTAGAAACTTCAATAATTGGGCCGAGCCCTATGTAGCCGGAACTGTCCCCGATGGCAATGTTTGGAGTTTTTGGTTTTTCTTAGGGCCGCGCGCCTCGTCTCTGCTATATTATTATAATTTTCGCACCTTCTCTAGAGTGGGGGGGTTTAGACCTCATAGCACATGGTTCAGTTATTATTATCCAAGTCTCACGGTACTACTAGCTCATACTAATCGGCCTAGATATGAATGAGTATATACTTGAGTATCGGAAGGTAGCAATTTCTCTATCTAGGGCTGCAGCGTGCCACCTTGAGGCAAAAATTAGTTTACTTCGTATTCTCAACCAAGTCTTAGCGACCGGGAGCACATTACCCTATTGCCCTAAAATCTCGTGAAATCCACCACCTCCTCTAGCCCCTAATCTCCAGATTCCAAGTCAAAAGTTCTTAAGAAATATTAGTGCCTTCCTGACACGGTATAGCCTGAGACATTTAGCTGAATTGGATCTCGTTAACTTGGCAAGCGAAACCTGTCTTGGGCTGATGTCGCGATTTACAGGGGTACCGGTATTCGTGACAGCGCGGAGATAGTGGATTTCACGAGATTTTGCGCCACTGGTACAGCTGGAAGCAACAAAGTCAGAAACACGGTTGCTCAATTGGCTCGAGCACTCGAAATGCTCCAATCAATACCCTAGAAGCCCAATCCCCGTTTTCCAATTTCTTCTACTGGAGGCTGTATGGCATTGCCCTCAATTTTAGTTTCCAGATTTTTTCTACCAGAGGGTGTACTCGAGTAATGCTGTCCGCTTGTGAAGGAAATATCTCCTACGATAGAGCCTGTCACAGTACCGGTACGAAAAGCATTTTTAAAACTCCTCAAAAAAAAAAAAAAACTCCCCCCTACTATGAATGAAAAAAAAAAACATCATTGACTATCACACAACAAAGCTACTGTAAGTATTCCCACCCCATGGTAACCTCATCGCGTAAAAATGGATCATTCCGACACTTAGCACTAGCGCTAACCCAACTCTGCACCTCAGCGCCGATCAGACCGAGACACGGCCCGGACCAACCTTTCCCAATATTCCTATCTCAGCCCGGTCCGAGAGCGAACGGCCCGGCGAGACACCATTCGTGAGGAATAGTGTCCTCGTGAATGGGATCGGCGCACCGGGCGAGTCAGTGATTGCAAAGACCTTCCAGGCACTCTATGTTCCAGTACGGCATGCAGTTCATCCTAAATGGGATGAGGTTTCCTACTCGTACACTGATAGGGTAGTGATGATCATCGTTATTGTTGTTGAGGTCCCTGAGTGATCGGCCGTGACTTTTAGCGTGCGGAGGGTGAGTCGGCGAGGTTGGGATTTGGTCGCGATGTTGCAGATAGCTTGCGCGAGGACCGGAAGATTATTTTTTCTCTCTCTCGCTTTCCCGGGTTTCTCCATCAAGATAGCTCGCTTTCTAATTGAAAAGAGAAGTCCGAGCCAGAAGAACATCGTGTATAAAGACCTCCTCCACCTCCACCGGTCTTTCTTCTCATCACCATCCTCATCAACTCCTTCTCCACATCACTACCATTACAAATCCACTCTACTCTTTAATCTTTAATCTTTAGCTTTAACCAAGCCCTCGCTCAATCAAAATGGTCTCTATCAAGTCTCTCGCTGTTCTCCTCTTCGCCGCTGCCGTCACTGCAGCCCCCCTCGCTGGTGAAAAGAATGATGACGGTCACGGCAACAACGTTCATGTCTCCAAAAACACCTGCGAAGCTGAGCAGAAAATTCACTGCTGCAACGATGATGGAAAATCCCAGAATACCGGTCTCGCCGCCATTTTGAACAACGCCCAGATCAAGTGCAATAACTTGGGAGTCAATGTTTTGGCCGGTGAGTAGCTTCTTCTGCATGCTAGTGTGAGCAAAGCTGACGAAGAGAACAATAGTCCCTGCGCTCAACGACAACAGCATGTGCAAGGGTACTATTGTTTGCTGTCCTGGGGATAACAGCCAGGTATGCTCTTTCCTGCTGATTCAGGAGGCCGAGGGAGGGGAAGACTAGATTGTAGCTGACTAACGCTTCCAGACCGGCCTTGTCAATGCCAATGTTGACCTCAAATGCACTGCTCCGGCTCTCAACTAAGAACTCTTTGGTGTTTGTATAAGATTATCGGAAGGATTGGACGAATTGGGTATATGATGATGGCTTCAGATATAAGGGGGTTTGGCTATCGACTTTTGTTAGTGTCAGCTTAATGTTAATATCGACCATTACTATTTCTATAAACTCTATGAGATCTATTTCTAAATTTTATTGGTGACGGGAGGGAGTGGAAAGGCAAACATTGTATAAACTGAAATGAAGACCCTTCCGGGCTATCGCAGATGGGTGAATTGAATTCCCTACTCAGAAATAACTTTTGCACAAACACTTAATATAGTACCCCCGCTGTGGGATCGCCCTTCCCCTCATAACACAGCACTGGATACACCAAGTTCTGCGTTAACTAAGGGGCTGTTTGGCGTGACATGTTTGGACGTTTAAACTATGGTTTTAGCCCAAACCATTGTTTGTAACTACAGGACTGTTTGGTAGATGTGAATTATAAACAATGATTTGCAACAACCAGCAGCAATTTTTTGACCTTTTATGAAATAGGGTATAAGGTTCTTTCAACCATGGCTCCGCAGCCATGGTTTGTAGCCACCCAAATTTCACAAACATGTCACGCTAGCCCCTAAGCTATTACGCTAATATACTATCCCACTTTCTCCGCTCACCAACCAAATTTCCTCCCCGACTGGTTACCCAGGCCACCGTGTAATCGGAATTCCACCACTCACCAAGTTACATAGATACACTGAGTTTATATAAAGTCTCGGACAGCACTCGGCATGAGGTCTGCGCCCCTAAATTCATTTCCTAGCCTTCACGAACGAGGATTGTTTGCCCAATCACTGACTCCGATGCCCCATCCTAGGCGAAGCGAACGAGATCCCAGTTTTAATGAATGGTCACTAGGCTCCAAAAAAGAAGAGGTTAATTTTATTGTTAGAGAAAAGGAGGAAAAGAGAAGGGAAGGAAGCGAGGCACCATATAGAGAAGCAAATATAAGGAAATCATCGGAGTGTAGGAATGATTATGCGGCACACATGTATGCATTCCTGAAACAGGGGTGAGCAACATGCGCAGTACAAGTTTCAAGTAAGTGCAGAGATCAACGAAACGAGTAATAAAAGCAATTCCAGATCTATATTATAACAAATTCCCCCGATTGAACCCCCACTACACCACCACCAAAATGCGAGTGATATCCATGACGCACACCAACAAAAATTCTCAAAAGCGTGACTTAGAAACTCCAATAATTGAGCCGAGCGCTGTGTCGCTAGAGCTGCTTCCTCTTATGGCAATGTTTGGAGTTCTTTGGTTGTTTTTCTTAGGACCGCGCACCCCACATCTGCTGCGCTTTTCGCTCCCTTCTTTAGAGTGGGGAAGTTTTGACCTCATATCGCACATTGTTCAATTATTATTATTATTCGAGTCTCTATGATACTGGCTCATCCTGATCGATCCTAGATATGAATGAATGAATATATATCAGAAAGTGATAATTTCTCCATCTAGGGCCACAGCGTGTCACCCGAGGCAGAAACTAGCTTATTCCGGACTAAGTCTTAGCGCCCGGGGGTACAGTACCCTATTGACTGGGGGAGATGAGCTGAGATGGTCTTGCTGAATAAGGGGGGCGAAAGTCGGTTTGTGTGATACGATGCGACGCTCGGGGGGGATGTATTAGAGCGTTTGCGCATGAGGACCTAGGTGGCAGTTAGCAGAAGATAGACCTAGGCGCAAGAATAAGTTTTGCGCGACAGGATTTGGCAGCTTGGAAAGAATAATATAATAATATCACGCCCTCAAATTTGCGCCTGCTCAAATTCGGATTCTGGGCGATGCAGGTCAGTATTGACCGTATCATACTAGCTAGCATAGAACAAGTGATAATCTGCTACTGAGCATCCAATATTACAACCACCAAATCCTCTAGTAGATTGTAAAAAGAAAGGGCAAATAGAGGGCAGTATGCAGGGGGGTTCAACGGACTGCTAAGTGTTTTCCGCCCTATCGTTGCTGGTACAGCTGGAGGCAACGAATTTGAGGGTGATGCCATACAGCCTCCAGTAGAAAAAACTCGGAAAACGGGTATCGGGTATCTAGGGGTTTGATTGGAGCTTTCGGGGTGCTCGAGCCAATTGAGCAACCGTGTCTCTGACTTTTAATTTCTACATTCTCCGATTTTTTCTACCGGAGGCTGTAGTGCTATTCGCTTGTGAAGGAAATATCTCCTAGAGCCGGTCACAGTACTCGGGTATGGACGTAGGTGATCGGACAGACAGGATTATAAAATGTATGTGCAGTACCTATATCCATATCGGTTTACGGGTACAAAAAAAGCATTTTTGAGACTCTTCAAAAAAATCACCCCTTACTAAGATTATGAACGCCATCGACCACCACACATAACAAAGCTAAGTATTCCCACCCCATGGTAGCCTCATCGCGTAAAAACGGATGACCGCCGATCAGACACGGCCCGGACCAACCTTTCCCAATATTCCTGTCTCAGATTAATCCGAGAGCGAACGGCCCGGCGAGACACCATTCGTGAGGAATAGTGTTCTTGTTAATGAGATCGGCACAGCGGGCGAGTCAGTGACTGCGAAGACACCTTCCAGGCACTCCATGTTCCAGTACGGCATGCAGTTTAGCCGAGGTTACCTGTACGATACCAATAGGGCAGCGGTCGTCATTGTTGTTGATGTCCCTGAGTGATCGGCCGTGACTTTTAGCGTGCAGGGGTGAGTCGGCGAGGTTGGGATTTGATCGTGATGTTGTAGATCGAGGACAGGAAACCTTTTTTCTTCTTCCTCTCGCTTTCCCGGCTTTCTCCATCAAGATAGCTCGCTTTCTAATTGAAAAGAGAAGTCCGAGCCAGAAGAACACCGTGTATAAAGACCTCCACCTCCACCGGTCTTTCTTCTCACCACCACCCTCATCAACTCACTTCTCTACATCACTGCCATTACGAATTCACTCCACTCTTTAATCTTTAATCTTTAGCTTTAACTAAACCCTCATTCATCAATCAAAATGGTCTCTATCAAGTCTCTCGCTGTCCTCCTCTTTGCTGCCGCTGTCACTGCAGCCCCCCTCGCTGGTGAAAAGAATGATGACGGTCACGGCAACAACGTTCATGTCTCCAAAAACACCTGCGAAGCTGAGCAGAAAATTCACTGCTGCGAGGATGATGGAAAATCCCAGAATACCGGTCTCCTCACCCTTTTGAACAACCCCCAGATCAAGTGCGATAATTTGGGAGTCAATGTTTTGGCCGGTGAGTAACTTAGCTTCTTCTGCATGCTAGTGTGAGCAAAGCTGACGAAGAGAACAACAGTTCCTGCGCTCAACGACAACAGCAGGTGCAAGGGTACTATTATTTGCTGTCCCGGGGATAACAGCCAGGTATGCTCTTTCCTGCTGATTCGGGAGGTTGGGGGAGAAGACTAGATTGTAGCTGACTGACGCTTCCAGACTGGCCTTGTCAATGCCAATGCCGACCTCAAATGCACTGCTCCGGCTCTCAACTAAGAACTCTTTGGTGTTTGTATAAGATTATCGGAAGGATTGGACGAATTGGGTATATGATGATGGCTTCAGGCATAAGGGGGTTTGGTTATCGACTTTTGTTAGTGTCAGCTTAATGTTAATATCGACCATTATTTCTATAAACTCTATAAGGTCTATTTCTAAATTTGATCGTGACCGAAAGCGGGTGGAAAGTGGTAAACATTGTACAGTATAAGCAGAAATGAAGACCCTTCTGGGCTATCGTAGATGAGTAACTGGAATTCCCTACTCAGAAATAGCTTCCACGCAAACCCTTAATATAATACCCAACCCCGCTATGGGATCGCCCCTCTCCCCCTCATAACACAGTACCGGATACGCCAAGTTCTGCGTCAACAAAGGGCCTGTTTGGATACAGCAGTTTCGTTCCGTTCCCCCATACAAATGGCCTTTTCCCTTCCGTTTCAAAAAGGAGAGAATGCTCTTTTCACAGTAGAAATGGTCGCCCAACAGAACAGTCCCATTTTTGCCAAACAGGCTCCAAGTGTTTTCCATCTATCAATACTGGTACAACTGGAGGCAACGAATTTGAGGGTGATGCCATACATCCTCCGGTAGAAAAAAATCGGAAAACGGGGATCGGGCTTCTGGGGTATTGATTGGGGCTCTGGGGGTGCTCGAGCCAATTGGGCAACCGTGCTTCTGACTTTTAATTTCCACATTCTCCTATTTTTTTTCTATCAGAGGCTGTACTGTAGTGCTGCCCGCTTGCGAAGGAAATATCTCCTAGAGCCTGTCACTGCGCCGGTACAAAAAAAAAAGCATTTTTGAAACTCTTCGGTAAATAAACCCTCCCCCCTACTAAAATTATAATCATTGGCCACCTCACACAACAAAGCTAAGCATTCCCACCCCCATGGTAACCTCATCGCGTAAAAACGGATCATTCCAACACTTAGCACTAACGCTAACCCAACTCCGCACCTGACCGCCGATTAGACCGAGACACGGCCCGGACCAACCTTTCCCAATTTTCCTATCTCAGACCTGTGCTCCGAGTCGTCCAGTCGGACTGCCGCCGACGGCCGTCCGACTACCACCCCTGGTAGGCCGCTCGAGCACCACTTTTTTTTCTTCTTCCTTTTTTTAATTTTTATTTATTTATTTATTTCCGTTTTTAGCCTTGAATTATTTAAGTACCGGTATTTGTCTCAATAACCAATGTTGCGTGCCCGTGCTCGAGTACTAGTACTTGCGCATTCCAAAAGTATCCGGGTGACTTGGCGCTAAGATTGAGACCAACCTTACGGTGGGGGAAGCATTAAAAAAGCACTGATAAGAAATGGTGCTGCTTCTAGCATCCCTATAACTCACTCAAAGGTTAAAATATTTAAAATATCTCTGGTCTATCTAAATCTCCAACTTATTCTCTTTCAAATAATAGAAATACAGTGGAACAATGTAGAGGTGGTCAAGGGGGAGTCATAGCGATTTGAAGTTGGGCATTTTGGGTCAGAGGCACTGGCTAAGGGCTTCCTTCACCATCAACTCATCCGAGCTCCCCGCGCCAAGGCATCCGGATACTTTTGGAATGCGCAAGTACGGTAGTCGATGGTCGTCCTCACCCCGTCTCGGACGGACGGGACGACTGTAACCAGTGTCACAGACCAATCCGAGAGTGAATGGCCAGGCGAGACACCATTAGTGAGGAATAGTGTCATCGTTGATGGGATCGACACAGCGGGCGAGTCAGTTACTGCAAAGACAAGCACTTATGTTCCAGTACGGGATGTACTACCAAATTTCAAAAGTATCCGGATGCCTTGGCACTGTGGGGCCGAATCGGGTGATGTTCCAGGAAACCTTTAACCCGGGCTCTACCCCAAAAATTACAAACTTCAAACTGCTAAGGATCCT
>Ga0307507_10010723_pt1 | contig 11750 bp, 9 predicted proteins | sample 7_EM_MG_FD_207223 | JGI IMG/M metagenome (GOLD analysis project Ga0307507, IMG submission 207223) | Populus trichocarpa ectomycorrhiza microbial communities from riparian zone in the Pacific Northwest, United States - 7_EM | ecosystem: Host-associated > Plants > Roots > Unclassified | place...
TATGACTTGTTGCATAATTATATTTTAACTAATAATAACTATGACGCGGCTGTGAATCGAACACGTGACCTTATAGTCGGAGGCACGTGACTATCATCTTAAGCTAGACCGAGATGTATCTTTTTTACTTCGCACTTTTTAACTGATTTGGTACGCAGGGGTCTATGCGTGAGCCTTATGGGTCGGCATTCTTGGCATGCCTAACAACTTGCAGCAGGTAACCAATAGTTTGTTAACGATCACTTCTCTTTGCCCGATAGCTGTTGCGATAGCTAAGTACTCAGACTCCTATCTAGGAACATTCATCGCTAGGCTCATGTAAGACAGTGGTGTCTTGGTTTCCTGAACGTGTGATAGATAAAAATTCTTTCATTGAGAATATAGTGTATGAAAGAACTTAGATGGTTGTGTGAAGAACCCAGATCCCAGGACTTTTTTTTTTTTTCTTTTTTTTTTATCATATACTTTGTATTAATCAACTACTGGGAACAAAGACTACGGGCAGCGCTAGCTATGGTAAAGAAAAGACCCCATCCCCTATCTTTTATCCACCCTGGCGCCAGGTAAAAAGCTCTCAACCCAAGTCGCTCTGGTCCGAGACCAACCGCACACCAGCCACGCAAAAGCAGAAATCAAACTTTAACTAAAGGGGCGGAATAAGAAACATTAAATAAATACATGGGGAGGAATCAACAGGAAAACCCTTGTGGTAGACACCAACAAAATAAATTATTGATATACCACTAAAGAAACCCTAAGTAACCGACAATGAAAGAAGAACAAAGGGGGTGCGGGGGCCACTAAAACCATTGTGGCGTTGCAAAACATTACTCAAGAACCCAAAGCGTTAACATCCACCACCGAGGCAGTGCAATACGACCACTGAGCGTAACCATAGGGGAGCGACTGTGGCAAGCGCTAGGGTGGCGAAGGCAGTAGGGTGCCAGGAGAGTGAGTGGACTGTAGCTGTAACCGAGCAACGGGATGAGACCTGAAGGGGGTAGAGGAGAGGTAGACCCAATAACTGTGGAAACTATCGGTAACCGTGTGCGTGTCTGACTAGGCAGCCTCTAAAGGTAATGAAGAGAATGGAGAAATCGACCGTAGCCTTGTTGAAAAGTTTCCTCCTACTGCGAACTGTAGTCCCAGCTGTCTGTAACATGGGCGAGAGTGTGTTGCCGACCGTGCGAACGCTAAACGAGGCTGGCGAAAAGAGGGGGTGATAGAGCAAAACGACCCCGAGAAACAAGAACGCCAGGGCCCATGGACATGATAAGGGTAGTAAGTCGGGAGGGGGTGGGTGCAGCTCACGGAGAGTGCGGGTGCAGCTTACTGAGAGTGTGGGGGTGCTGGATGTTGACGATGAATTCTCATGGTTGTTAGGGGTAGCCGGTGTGGTAACCTATGATACCGGACTAGGCCTTATAATCGAGTGATCTTATAGATGGAGAATCTTGTCTAGGAAGGCTCGTAGTAAGGTGTAACTAAGTTACTTGTGTCGTACAAAGATAATGAGAAAATAATAGTTTTTAAACTTGTAAACTTATTATATTGATAAGATCTCTTCTCCGGTCCTTTTTGATTCTTTTAAGCGAGGGAGGCACTTCGATATTTATATTCCGCGTCTGAGTGTTCGCGGGCTACATGTTCTAACCATACTATCTAAGTATCGACCGAACTAAGTTCTCTGAACTCCTAAGTGCGAACACCTCTTGACCCTGACAACTGTTCGAATCCATGCTCACATTATGAAGACGTAGACTGCTATATTATCGTGAGGGTGTGTCAGTCCCGCGGATAATAGGTCAGTCCAGAGTACACGTAGCCGACTAATGCCAACGTAATAATATCTCTTCACTGAACCGTATATGAAGCGGCCAACTTCAAAGGCTTCAAGTGATTGACTGTGGACAATCTTTCCTTGTTTCAGCATTTCTTTTAAATATTTGTCTAGTGTATCCAGTTGATATGGCGACATCGGGTAGATTGGTCCCCAGGGGGGTTCAGCACCTGGCTTAAGGTCTATCGCGTGATTGAATGTCCTTCGTTCTGCTAATTTCTCTGCCGTTGCTTTAACAAATGGTTTGTGATAGTCCTCGTAGTATTGTGGTATTTTGTCCAGCAGTACTTGATTTGAGTCTTCTTGTCGACATATTCTGCCCACATACTCAGCTTCTTCGTCAAAAGCTACCGTTTCGTCCCATTCAAACATTCCTCCTACTCCTTCATCTTCGATGTGTCCCAGACAGCACTGCTCGGTGAATGTCCAATTTTGGGGTTCGTCGATATTAGCTATGGGGTGTTCCCTGTGCCACCATCCAAACGGGATGATAAGGTCGTACTTTCCTTCCGTGGCTACCTCACAAGATATGTGTGTGCAGTGGCCATTTTTTCCAATTTCGAGGAGGATAGGATGTGTGAAGTGCTTTCCTCCTGATGAGTTAACCTCGTCGTCGAAGGCTAGGATGTTTAGCGCCTTGTGGCGAGTCTCGTAAGGTATGTCGAAGTGTTTGACTAAGTCTTTGTTGATCAAAAAGATATTTGATCCTGAGTCAAGCAGGACTCAGATGCGTATTCGCTTTCCGGCTGGTTCGATAAATGCTGGCCCTTCAGGACATTCGTAGTGTGAAGGTTTTGGGACCTGAGTCCTGAGTAGTTTGCCAATTGGCAGCGTGCTATTTCGGTTTCGTTTATTGTTCATCGTGTTGTGGGTGTAGTTTTAACAGGGGTTTGTTACTACGCGCGCATAGTTTCGACCCTTGAGGTCTCCTCAGAGAAACTGAAAACGTCTCTTCTTTTGGTTATCGGGCAGCCCACTACTAGCGGTCTTTACTTCCTGCCGAGGAATTCTCATAACCTCTGGTGTGCCAGTTCTCTGACTAGCTGCTAGTAAAGTTACTAGCAGTATAGTTCAAGTATAAAGGAATTCTAAGCCAGATCCGCGAACTTCAAACATATCTTTCAGCCGGACCCTGTATTCGTTGGATAGCATAGAGGTACTTCGACGTACGTGTCCTATCACTCACGTCATTGGTCTGGGTGTAAGATTCTCGGGGCCAGCTCTCGAGGATCAATTCCTTGTCCTGCTAGTCGCCACTAGTATGAACATTTCCTTGGGGTCCTCGTCGGACTGGTCATACTAAGTTTCTTTTACTTATTCCCATCCTAACTCTTTTTCTTCCTCTGGGTACTGGATAATACCTTCCCCAGTTCGCTCCGCTTTGTTCTCTTTTGCCTTCAGGGTGACGTCAGATCTACTTGTCGTAGTCTCTCATTTTTTGATTTCGATTTCAGAGGGAGGGCATCCTCCGAGTACCCGAGTGCCGTCGCCATCGGTGCCTGGAGTAACTCATGTTAACTCCATGTCGCTAAAATCCCATGACAAGGGTCTCTCAATTTGATTGACACGGGGTGTCCCTTCGGGTGATTTTTGTCTGGTCACCGTCGAGGTTCGGGGTCGTTGAAAGGGGGTTATAGGGCCGGCTTTCCATTGCCGGAAAGTAGGGTGTCGTAGTCTTTGACCAAATTGTTTCCTCGGTTGCGTACCGATCGTAGATACTTGGATCATCTTTCTACAGTTCGCCCATTTGTGGTTATTCATTCCACAACAGGTGCACCGTTGTGCCCTTTTCCTATCTTGGACTACTTGGTCCTTGATTTCTTCGTGGGCTTTATTCGAATCCGTGTGTTCTACTTTTCCCTGCGCTGGTGCTGGGCCCTTTCCTTTCCTTTCAGCTTCCATTTTTATCTTGTATGCCGCCTTTTCTTCGGCAGAGTATTGCTTTCTTTGTTTTCTAGGCTTTGTGACAACCTTCTCTTCTCTCTTCCTTTTTCCTCCTGAGTTGTTTCGGGAACTACTAGGGCCATTGTGCTGTAAGGCGAGTTGTTCCATGAATATTTCTTCTCGTCTGCAGACGGTTCTTAGTGCTGTGATCCAGGCGCTATCCGTTGCGTATTCCTCGGTTGATAGTCGCCGTAGTGCGTCCTTCGGGATATGTCGTTCTACCATTTGTCGCCATGCGACTCCACTCATTCCCACTTGGGTATTGTGGTTTTCCATTTCGAGGAGGTATCGGTCAATGTTACCTTTGTAGGTAACTTTTGTCATTCGTGCTAGGGATCGCTCTCCCTCGTGCGTGAGTGCAAATCGCAGGATCCACTGTCCTCTGAATGCCTTCCAGAACTCGTAACCTTCAATCTTTAGATGGCCTAATTCTCCAGTCATCTTGTTTCGATAGGTAAATGCGAATACCGACACGTCTTCTCCTTCCATTCTCCCCAGTACGTATTTGATTCGGTCCTGATCCGATCTCCACTGGTTAGGGTTTCTTCTGAAGTAATCCTCGCATTGAAGTAGCCAAAGCTTAACGTTTTGGTCTTTTCGGTTCTTGAACGGGAGTGGGGCGTCAGCCTGTCGTTTGCCACTGTTTGCGATGGCTATTCCTATCGCTTGAGCCATCATTGCAACTTGTGGGTCGATAGGGTCTCCTCTGTCTGGCCGCCAGCATGGGTTACCTCCGCCACCTCCTCCACCGCCTTGATCTGATCCGTCATCGCTCGGATCAGGGTTATTGCCTTGTGGAGGTGGAGGGGGGCCTTGGTTTCCTCCCCCTTGGTTTCCCGACCTTGGTGGTTCTCCTTCCCGCTGTTTCCCTTTGTCTTGCCTACCTTGTTCCCTTGCATTTTGTTCTCGTCTCTCTTATGCCCATCGTTGTACTCGATCAGGGTTCGTAGCGACTTGTGGAACTACAGGAACTTGCGTTGGCAGTGGAGCTGGGGTAGTAGTGGTAGGGGTTGGTTGGAAGCTGGCCAATTTTTGCATTATAATGGTCATCTGGGCTGATAATTCTTCGGTTACTCGTTCTTGGGATTCAGCATGCCCGTTAACCACTCGCTAAAGAGTGGCGACGTCTGTTCCATATTGAGCCCTTAAGTTTATTACTTCTTGGTCTAGGGCATATGCCCTGTTTGATGAAGTCTCGCCCTGTCCCATTATGTTAGCATGTAATTGGGAACTTACTACTTCATGACGACTCTGTCGTTCATTTGCCTCTTGCTGCTGTTTTCTTGCATGATCTAGCTCAAGGGCTAGTCTCGTTATTTGCTCCTGTCGGGCTTGCGTCGCATTTTCGACCGCAACGATTATTACCTTGAAGGCTATCAGCTTTTCTGCATCAAGTTGTTTTCTGTCCTCAACCTCTTGTCGGGTGTCCTGGATTTCGTGTACAAGTCCTTGTACTCGTTGGTCCAAATCCCCAAGTTTTACTTGGTTTGTTGCTATTTTCCCATCGAGGTGTCTCATTGCCAGTCCTGCTCTTGCCGCTAGGGCTTTTGGGAAGGCATTATCGTCTCTCGGCTTTGGTGATCCTTGTCGTCTGCCGGAGCCCGAGTCTTTTATTCTTGCACCTATCCCTCGTAGATGTCCCGGTGGGTATGGGGAGCCCGTCCTTCTTGGTACTTTATCCGAAGAGATTGGTCCCTCATTGCTAGAGATCACTGAGGCCTCGGTAATGCGTTCCAACAGGTCTGCCGGTTCGCCGCCGGATATGTCCATTAGATCTCCACTGGTGATTCGGGGAAAAAGAGACATTGGGTATGTCTTTTGAGTTGATGGTTCTGGGATATCGAACTCGAGGATGTCCTGCTCGTAGATTTCGTAGATCCACTGATCGTCTTCAAAGGTGTGAAAGCTTTCTTTCACAAAGGAAATTGTTTCCAGCTTGTCCTCGTTTGTTTGTTTATTTTACTGGTAGCGGTAGAGTTGAATTGTCTTGGTTTGGACAATTCGTCCGACTATATGTCCAAATATCTGGTATCTGGTAGTGATATTTGGATTTTGAAGGTGAATAGGGGGTGTTCCACTCTTCGTCAGAGTCTTCTTCGGTTTCTTGGTATGCTTCAAGAAATGCCCGAATGAGTTCGGTGGAGGTTGGTGCTATAAGACCGTCGTCTATATAGTAGGGGAGATATTGGGGAGTCCAGTGAATCTGGATCTTGTCTAGTTCTTGATCGCTAGTAACCCCATAGGGTATGATAGGTGAGTAAAGGAGATGATCATTGCGCGATAGTAGTTCAAGATATCTTCGCAGGATTCGATTTTCGAAAAGGTCTTGCCTAACTGTTTGATGTATATTTTCATTTATATACTTTGTCGTGACAGTTGTATTCATGTCTAGTGAGCCTTGGTAACAAGGAGAACTATCAATATAGTGTTAGGGGTGGCCGTTGTGGTAATCTATAATACCGGACTAGGCCTTATAATCGAGTGATCTTATAGATGGAGAATCTTGTCTAGGAAGGCTCGTAGTAAGGTGTAACTAAGTTACTTGTGTCGTACAAAGATAATGAGAAAATAATAGTTTTTATACTTGTAAACTTATTATATTGATAAGATCTCTTCTCCGGTCCTTTTTGATTCTTTTTAAGCAAGGGAGTCACTTCGATATTTATATTCCGCGTCTGAGTGTTCGCGGGCTACATGTTCTAACCATACTATCTAAGTATCGACTGAAGTAAGTTCTCTGAACTCCTAAGTGCGAACACCTCTTGACCCTGACAACTGTTCGAATCCATGCACAGATTATGAAGACGTAGACTGCTATATTATCGTGAGGGTGTATCAGTCCCGCGGATAATAGGTCAGTCCAGAGTACACGTAGCCGACTAATGCCAACGTAATAATATCTCTTCACTGAACCGTATATGAAGCGGCCAACTTCAAAGGCTTCAGACCATTCAATGCGCGAGAGTCTGTCACTGTTCAGGGCATCAGGTTTTCGAACTGACTTGTGGCAGTAATCGCTCAAATTGCAATTTGCGCTCATGATCTTATGTTCGTACTGACTGGTTCTGAGCGGGCCCGGAGGTTTCCGCTATGTGTCTTCTGGTATCGTCATACGATGTTTTACTTAAGTGTTTATTATGATTCCCTCGGTCATCTTAGAGAACTCTCGTTCCTACCCTATGGGCATCCTAAAACGGGAACACACACTTAAATCTCTCAGACGTCTTTGTGCTATTATCGCTGTCATTTATGACTTGTTGCATAATTATATTTTAACTAATAATAACTATGACGCCGCTGTGAATCGAACACGTGACCTTATAGTCGGAGGCACGTGACTATCATTTTAAGCTAGACCGAGATGTATCTTTCCTAGTTGTATTTGACTGATTGGTACGCAGGGGCCTGTGCGTGAGCTTTTATAGGTCGGCATTCTTGGTATACCTAACAATGGTATTGAGATTTCAATCGCCGGGTGTGTAGGGGAGATGGTTCATGACCTAAATCTCATGCCTCAAGGGTGCCCTTATATAGGGGTTCTTCCCTCAACCCTAACCCTGTGTGACTCATATCCTCGCATCACGCGACTCATGGCTCCTAGTAAGTCATAGTGTGGAATCCATCAGCTGACTTGTCCGAGTCAGCCGCACCATGTCTCGCCACCAATCAAAACCCATAAAGCCAGTCATGTGCCCAAAAGGGGTCACATGTGCGAAACCCATGACTCATAACTATGAGTCATGTGCGAAATACATAAACCACATGATCACAATTTTGAGTCATGTCAAATAACAACCAATAACAATTAACCAATGACGCGCTATTGCGTTGTCATCTGAAAACCTATGAGTCAACTGGTCTCATAGCGTGAAAGATAACAAACCAATGACTAATTACTACTAGTCATGTGAAAGTCTGCCTTGCTTAGTCACCGTTTGTGACAAATTGCTGATAACAAGAAAAGGAAGAATTTGGCATGGGCCATAAAGGATTCAGGAATTCTTTGCGCTAAAAAGAGTAAGCAAATAAAGCACTATGGTGGAGAGCTTACTGGTTATTTGCTCTTCTGTTATTAGCTTGTTCATAGCTTTTATTTGATTCAATAAAAGTGAAAAGATAGACATTGAGTATTGGCACTACAGGTGGCAAACTCTTGAGAACGAGGTCATCATACTGCTCAGATGATTATGTTCCGGGAACAAAGCTCAATAGAAAACTGAACAATTCCTCCTGTTACAATCCTCTCCTCGGGTGATACTTGCAGTAGGTAACCGATAGCCTTCTAACGATCACTTCTTCTTAGCCTGATAGCTGTTGCGATAGCTAAGTCCTTGACTCCTATCTAGCAATGTCCCTCACTAGGCTCATATAAGACTGTCGTGTCTTGATTCCCGAAAGCGTGATAGATAAAGATCTTTGTATTGAAAGTATAGTGTATGAAAGAACTTACATGGTTGCGTGAAGAACCCAAATCCCATGCCCCAAGGGTGCCCTTATATAGCGGTTCTTCCCTCCACCCTTATTCTGCGTGACTCGTACCCTCACGTCATGCGACTCATGACTCATAGTGAGTCATAGTGTGAAATCCATCAGCTGACTCATCTGAGTCTGCTGCGCCATATCTCGCAACCAATCAAAACCCATAAAACAAGTGATGTGCCCTAACGGGGTCACATGTGTAAAACCCATAACTCATAATTATGAGTCATGTGTGAAATACATAAACCACATGACCACAATCGTGCGTCATGTCACTTAAACAACCAATAACAATCAACCAAAAACACGCTATTACGTCATCATGTAAAAACCTATGAGTCAACTGATCTCATAGCGTGAAAGATAACAAACCAATGACCAATAACTATTGGTCTTGTGAAAGTCTGCCTTGCTTAGTCGCCGTTTGTGACACCTACTTGCTAGGCTAGTTATACTGGTAACCGGGTAAGATCTATTATTGAAGATGCGGATATCGTGCTTGTTGTTCAGGAGTATACAGAAGAGAGTGGAGATGATACGATACTTCCTTATCCTATTTAGTTCATAAAATATAATAATTGTTACTAATATGTTATAAGACTTACTTCAAGAAATTTGGCTGAAGTAATTAATCATCATATTAAGAGTCATGCAGTTTTAAATACAGATATGAGTAGCAATAATACTGTGGGCCTAGAGTTTTAGGTAAATTACACAAATAATTTGAGTTTATAATAATTTTAAAGAGCGATTGAGATTAACAAAGTTCTTAGAGTATAGAGGAGAGAATAGATAATTCACTACACCGTAGAGATGTGGAAAAAGATATTGAGCATGGGTGTAACCTGCTCCTGAGTATCGCGAGATTTTTGGAGGGAGATCCGGCGATACTTTAAGGACAGGGAGGAGAAGTGTCAATGGAAATCTCTACAAGAGATATAACAAAGATTAGGGACTAGTAGAGTGACAGTTCAACTTAGTATATTAAAGTGCGGGTTCCTGTGAGGCTTGAGAGTTGGAATCCTTAAGGGATCTCAAGCTCTTTAAATACAAATAAATCATAACTAATATTCTGTCCAAACAAGAATGCTAAGCTACACTAAGGTAGAAGCGAAAACAACTAAGTTCTAAAACAAAGATGTAGATGCGACAGAATATAACTAACAAAACAAGTAATGAAATCAAACAAGTAAGGGATCGCTACTAATGTACTAAACCAGTAATACATAGTAGGAAGTATAGGGTTTCCCAATAGGATACAAGAGACGAAAGGTAGTAATAAGCAAACTAAGGAAAGTACTACCCAATAGGAAACTCTAACAATAGGGAAGGAACAAGGTAAGGAATGATTCGTTACTGAGGACATCCTAATAGACAATATCCAATGTCAGGTCAATGAGTAGTAGCGACAATAGTAGATTCAGTTACAATGGGGAAATAAGTCTGCGGAAGCAGAAAGCTGTTGTGGGCTCAACAGTGTACCTTTGGTTACGCAAGCAAGATGTAAATAGGCTAGATGTGAAGGGTATATTAGTGGAAATAACTCGTGCGTCCAATGCGTCAGCATTGTGTCCTGATATGTTACAATCCTCTCCTCTTGGGTGATGCTTGCAGCAGGTAACCGATAGTCTCCTAACGATCACTTTTTTTGCCTGATAGCTGTGGCGATAGCTAAGTCCTTTGACTCCTATCTAGCAACATCGAACACTAGGCTCATATAAGACCGTCGTGTCTTGATTTCTGAGAGTGTGATAGATTTTTGTATTGAAAGTATAATGTATGAAAGAACTTAGATGGTTGCGTGAAGAACCTAAATCTCATGCCTATTTTTTCTTTTTTTTCTTTTTTTTATCATGTGCTTTGTATTATTCAACTACTAGGAACAAAGACTACGTACAGCGGTAGCTATGGTAAAGAAAGAACCCCATCCCCTATTTTTCTCCAACCCGGCACCAGGGAAAAAGCCATCAACCCAAGTCTCTCTGGTACGAGACCAACAGCACACCAGCCACGCAAAATAAGAAATCCCCCTTCGACTGAGCGGCCGAAAAGAAAAATACAAATAAATACATGAGGAGGAATCAACAGGAAAACCCTTGCCGTAGACACCAACAAAGTAAATAATTGATAAACCACTAATGAAACCCTAAGTAACTGACAATCAAAGAAGAACAAAGGGGGTGTGGGGGCCACTGAAACTGATGTGGCGTTGCCAACATTACTCGAGAACCCAAGGTGTGGACATCTGCCACTGAGGCAGTGCAATACGACGACTGAGCGTAACCGAGAGGCGCGACTGTGGCAATCGCTAGGGCGGCGAAGGCAGTAGGGTGCCAGCCGAGTGAATGGACTGTAGCTGTAAGCGAGCAATGGGACGAGACCTGAAGGGGGGGAGGAGGGGTAGACCCAATAACCATGGACACTATCGGTAACCGTGTGCGTGTCTAACTAGGCAGCCTCTAATGGAAGTGAAGAGAATGGAGAAATCGACCGTGATCTGTTGAAAGGTTTTCTCCTACTGCGAACTGTAGTCCCAGCCGTCTGTAACATGGGCGAGAGGGTGTTGTCGACCGTGCAAACGCTAAGCGAGGCAGCGAAGTGCAAGCGGAGAGAGGGGGTGATAGAGCCAAACGACCCCTAGAAACAAGGACGCCAGGGCCCAAGGACACGATAAGAGAAGTAAGGCGGGAGAGGGAGGGTGCAGCTCACTGAGAGTGCGGGGGTGGTGGATGTTGACGATGAATTCTCATGGTGTTGAGATTTCAATCGCCGGGTGTGTAGGGGAGATGGTTCGTAACCTAAATCTCATGCCTCAAGGGTGCCCTTATATAGGGGTTCTTCCCTCAACCCTAACCCTGGGTGACTCATATCCTTGCAACACGCGACTCATGGCTCCTAGTGAGTCATAGTGTGGAATCCCTCAGCTGACTTGTCTGAGTCAGCTGCACCATGTCTCGCCACCAATCAAAACCCATGAAACCAGTCATATGCCCAAAAGAGGTCACATGCGGGAAACCCATGACTCATAACTATGAATCATGTGCGAAATACATAAATCACATGATCACAATTGTGAGTCATGTCAAATAACAACCAATAACAATTAACCAATGACGCGCTATTGCGTTGTCATGTGAAAACCTATGAGTCAACTGGTCTCATAGTGTGAAAGATAACAAACCAATGACTAATTACTACTAGTCATGTAAAAGTCTGCCTTGCTTAGTCACTGTTTGTGACATGATACAAGCGAAGTCTTTCCTACCTCTTCGGCATCCTCTGCGTTCTGTTAGGCATACCAAGAATGCCGACCCATAAAGCTCACGCACAAGACTCCTGCGTACGAATAAGTTAAAAAAGTACGAAGTACAAAAGATACATCTCGGTCTAGCTTAAGATGATAGTCACGTGCCTCCGACTATAAGGTCACGTGTTCGATTCACAGCCACGCCATAGTTATTATTAGTTAAAATATAATTATGCAACA
>Ga0307507_10010724_pt1 | contig 11750 bp, 6 predicted proteins | sample 7_EM_MG_FD_207223 | JGI IMG/M metagenome (GOLD analysis project Ga0307507, IMG submission 207223) | Populus trichocarpa ectomycorrhiza microbial communities from riparian zone in the Pacific Northwest, United States - 7_EM | ecosystem: Host-associated > Plants > Roots > Unclassified | place...
TTTTGGTCTATTGGGTTAAGAGCGATCTACTTTGCCACAAATTTGCTGATGTGGATTTTTGGTCCAATACCCATGTTCGTAACGTCATTGGTTATGGTGGCGATTTTGAACATTCTTGACACAAATTCAACCCCACTCCATCAGTTTCAATCTGCTAAGAGTCATAGCCTGTTCGGGAGGATGGGTGAGTAGGTATATCTGCACTTGCAACAGTAATTGAGCGCCATGAAAAGAAACATGGAGTTGGTAAATCAACAGGTCAGGAGCCATAATATCATCCACAAGCATCTCAAGGATCATAGAAATAAGAGTAGATGAGCTCATACTGTGAAGTGCAGTGTCCAGTTTTGTATCATATGCAGCAGGCTCTTCAGTTCAAAAACAAGACAACTTCAAATGAAGTTACTGGCTTTCTGTTCAAACCATGGTCAGCTCATCTACTGCTAAACTCGATGTCTGTGAACTGTTCCTGGCTAAATGATCTTTCCTTATTTTGAATCACTCTACTAACCCTCTTGAAATCAACCTCTCTCTCCCCCTTCCCCAGAATATAGTTGCAAGACTAAGATTGATTATGCTGATTTTTTTTGTTCTAATTACAAAAAAGTTATGAGAACAGAAACCTATTCCTGTAAATTCTCTCTTTCATTTCTGTATATTGTCTGGATTTTGATCTCCCTGGCTACTTGTCAACTCTGCTCCATCTGTAGCACTATCAGATGTTGAATTTGGTGAACCTGACTGACCACTACTTTACTTTCATTTTCTTTGTCAGTATCGCCTTCCATTAAAGAGTTGAAAGCAAGCCTGGCAGAATAAAGGAACAAACCAACAGAATTGATTCCAAGAAAAAATGTTGCAAGGTAGCACAAACCATTCAGAATAGCCCTGCAAATAGCAGAAAGATGACACTATCTTGCATAACTTAAATCACAACGTCAAAAGATAGCAGCAGCAGGACCTACCAATGACTAAATTTGTAAAAAGCATAGGATCGAAACCTTCAAAATTACAATATAATCACAATATCAAATGAGTGAAATGAAAGGAAATAAAATCCAACAACTTGTTTAGAGTTCAAATTGAATCATAATAACATGTGAGTGAATCCAAGATTTCATGGGAAACAACAAACTCTAGCTTTCAACTGAATTTCCATAATCTCAAAACACTACGGATTGAAGAGAATTGAAATAATCCAGAAGCTAGTGTGTTTCAGAAGTTGACAATGGAAGTTATAATCCATCAAATTCCAAATCTAGCACTAAAACAGCGCATATTTGCAAATTCCCTTAAGAAAGTAACAGCAATAAACCACTGATCTTTTAATCAATAAATGGGTATCGCAAAATTCCTCAAAGAGTACAACAAGGCAACAAAATCCCACCAAAACCCACCTCCTAAAACCCCAAACTGAAACATATTTTTAACACGCGACAAAAATTGTGTTATGGGGAAAAGCCACTTCATTGTGCCAAAAAACACAGTCCCACCAACCCAAAGTCACTTTCTTTAATTCCAATTTCCATATGAGCAATCAATAACAGCAAAAAAAGAAAAGAAAAAAGTAAAGGAGAATACCATTTCTTTAGAATGCTTAGCACGGCGTCGAAGAGAGCGGAAGAGGAAACAGAGAAGGCACCAGTGAGAAGAACACTAGTAACAACCTGAATTGGTGAACAATATATATATAAGGGCAGAGCAAGAATTTTTCCTAGCCGGAGCTATTACATAAATATATAATTTTTTAAGATAAATTATTAACTCAAGTACATAAATTTTTAAAATTAACAGTAAAGTTTTAATTCAAATATACTATAAAAAATATTAAAAAATAAATTTAAAAGTACATAAAATTAAAATGAAAGTAAAAATAAACTCACTATTGAAGTTACATATTTCGATGTTTTGTAGAATATAATTCATCTATAATCGAATCTGAATCGATATTGTAACAACCCCTTAACCGGGATAAAATAACAATTTCATGTCAACTGAAAAACAAAGTAATTAAATTTTTTCCATCTCTCAATTCCTCCTTCCTTCACTTGATTCTTCCTTAGATTAATATTTTAGAAGTTGGACTTTGTAAGTTTACAAGGTTATTCTCTCAATTTTTTTATTTTTTTCCTTGGATTTTTTTTTTTATGTTTTTCCCTTACTTTTCTCCATTTCTCTCTCGCCCTTTCTTTTCTTTCTTTTTCTATTCTGCTTCTGCCTAGTCGGCAACATATAAAAGAAAGGAAGAACTGATTTGTTTTATTTTTTAATGGCAAATAACCATTTTACCTTTAATGAGTAGTTTTGCTTTTATTTGACGGTCTTTTTTTTTGTTAGCACTACCAAACTCTGTTCATCCTAAAATTTTAACCAGATTTTATTCAATATATTTTAAGATCCCTTGTAAAAGTTCAGCTCAATCTGATGGTCGGATTGAAAATTACACACAATAATGTAACACTGGTCAAATTGTGATTTTTTATCAAATTTCTGAATTTCTTCAAAAATTCTGAAATTTTAACCCAAGCTAAAGCATCATATTAGAAGTCTCTATACAAATTTTCAGAATTGTTTAATACCTCAATCAAGAATTACAAATTGTTTTTACATAAAACTAGTTAAAAAATATTGATAAAATATTGCCATGGGCTAAAGCCCACCCGAGCCTTTACATGCCTCCGCCCTTGTGTATATATACACACACCCTTCAATCTAAACAAGATAAATAACTCATCTATCTTTATATTTTTAAATTTCTTATATGTAGACTTGCATATATTATGTTCTTATTTTTTAATTACTATATTGGAGGTGGGAGGGGTAGATTATAAAATATTAAATTTGCAAGTCATGTGTTCACTTTCCTTTCTTTTATTTTTCACGGCAAAACTAGTATATTGACTTGCGTTTCGTCACGGGTTAATATTAATTTTTTTTTAAAATATAAAAAAAATATCAAGAGTAGGAGAATTTTTTAATAGTGTTATTAAACATAACTACGTGAATTAATTTTGAAACCTCACAACTCAATTCTTTGTCTAACTGAAGTTTTTAATTAAACCGTGTGAGAGTTAACTCAACTTAAATCGATCAATTTTATAGGTTCAAATGCAATCTTGATGATGGATAAAAACATGATTTAACTTTTTAAAAAAAACTGCAAGATGATAATTTTTTTCGACCTCCCCTCTTGCGACCTGGATTATGGACTCTATTGGGTTTAATAATTCTTTTTATATTTTTATATTTAATTATATGATAAAAACAAATGCTCACAAAATTGATCACCAATATAAAAATAGACTCTTATTGGAGACAATTATCCCTAGAAAGCAAATAAAAATCAATAATGTAGTTTATTTTTCAACCAATCTAATATTAAATAATGAAATCGAAAAGGAATAAAATAAAAACAATTAAAAGAAAAAAAAAACATATCATATCGGTGGGTAAACTTGTTAAATCTATGAATCGGGTAAGTCAGGTTAGTACATCAAACCTATGAACTAAGTTATGGACTCCACTAGGATTATAATTTTTTTAATCTATTTTTCATTTAAATACATGATAACAAAAATAAATGATTGCGAAATCAAACACCAACCCAATACTGAGATGTTTTATAGATCATAATAACCTCATAAAAGATGAAATGAAACCAATTATGAAACTGAATTCCTAATTAATCCAGTATCTAAGGATGAAAAAAAACTAATTTACAAAAGTTAAATTTGCCAGACCCGTAATCCAAGTCAACTAACCAAACCTGTGAATAGGTCTATGGACTTTATAAAGTTTAATAACATGATTTTTTTTTAAACTATTTTTTTTAACTATATAAAAAAAAATAGACGAGAAAAAAGTCAAGTTCAATTAAAAAAAGACACCCCACCAAATTCGTAAACCAGGGCAACTCGAGGGTTACCCTAACAAACCTGCAAACCATGCTAATCTTATAGAAAGGTAAAATAAAAAGAAACAAATTATGAATTTAAATTCTCAATCATCCCAATATTAAAAGATGAAATTGAAATTTTTTTTTTTTAAAAATCATGATAAAAATTCAAAAACATAAAGAAAAAAGGAAGAAAGCAAAACATTATGGGTTACTATTGTCATTTACAATGTAATGTGTGTGGGTGAACAATGGTTTCCTCACACTCTTTAATTTTTATTACTCTGTAAAGTTTAATAACATGATTTTTCTCTAAAATATTTTTTTAATTATATGAGAAAAAAATAGACTATAAAAAAAAGTTAAGTTCAATTAAAAAAATAAAAGAAAAACAACCCACCAAACTTGTAAACTGGCGCAACTTGGGTTACCTTGGCAAACCTATAAACCATGCTAATCTCATATGAAGGAAAAATAAAAAGAAACAAATTACGAAGTTAAATTCTGAACAATCTCAATTTTAAAAGATGAAATCGACAAAAATAGATTTGAAAAAAAATCATAAAAAAATTAAAAAAGAAAAAAAAAAAAAGAAAGCAAAACATTGTGGATTACCATTGTAATCCATAGTGGAATGGTTGTTGGGTGAATAATGGTTTCTCCCACATCCTTTAATATTTGTTACTTTATAAAGTTTAATAATATGGTTGTTCTCTAAAACTATTTTTTCAACAATATGAGAAAAAAAATAGGCTATAAAAAAATCAAGTTCAATAAAAAAAAACCCATCAAATCTATAACTGAGGCAACCTGGGTTACCTCGACAAACCTGCAAGCTACGCTAACCTCATAGAAAGACAAATTAAAAAGAAAAAAATTACAAAACTAAATTCTCAACCAGTTTAATTTTAAAAAAATAAAATGGACAAAAATAATTTTAAAAAAATCATGATAAAAAAAAACCATGTGTAAAAAAAAACATGTGGGCAAACATTGTAGCAATCCAAAGTGTTTTGTGAAGAAAGCTACAATGCTTTCTATTGTTTCAACAATATGAGAAAAAAATAAACTATAAAAAAGTCAAGTTTAATTAAAAAAAAACCCACTAAATCCATAAATTGAGGCAACTTGGTTTACCTTGAAAAACTCGCAAACCACGCTAACATCATAGAAATACAAAATAGAAAGAAAAATATTATAAAGCTAAAATCTCAACCAGCTCAATATTAAAAAATAAAATCGACAAAAATAATTTTGAAAAAAATCATAACAAAAAAAGAAACATGTTTTAAAAAAACACTATAACACTGCATAATATTTTATAAGGATAGCTATAATGTTTTCTTCAATTGATTTAGTTTTTGTTATAACTAGTACCCACTGATATCTTGAAGATATAAGACCAATATAATATTATAAGAATTAAAGGATTATTTCAAACACTGTAACTAAACATATAAAAAAGAATAAATTAAGTGTGTGTCTCGCATTTTAAGGTACTAAGAAGAGAAATGTCCAGTTTTAAATTTAAATTTATAAATCAGTATAAATAAAGTATGTTATGGTAGAGATCTAATTATAAGTTAATGATATAATAGATACAATTATACATATAGGGACTTTTGAAAGAATCTTTAAAATATAACAAAAAAATGAAATGCTTACCCTATATAGAGTAAGAGGTATTTTTTATATTAAAATAGTGATTTGCAAAACAAGTGATTTTACCTTTAATGACCTAAAGACTTATTGGGAAATGATCCTTTAATTAGAGATATAAGAAAAGATTTGAGAATTGTCCATTAAATAAAACAAATTGAGTTATTTTTCATAAATTTATTGTTGAGTTTATATTTTGACTATTTATATCTCATTATATATTTATGGTAAAACTTATATTTATATGGAATTTATATTTATTTTTGGATTGTGTATTTACTATTAAATTGTAATTACAAAAAAACCACTTTTTTAATTAATAAGAAATATTCAAACCAACCCTAATTTTTTCTCATCCCAAATTTGATAAATACCGGTGAAAATGGAGTTTTCTAATAAAAAAATTTATTTATGAACTTAAAATATGATATATATTAAACAATATATTTTTTTTAATTTTATATTTTAAAAAATATTATGGCATCATATTGGATGATATTTTTTTCTTCTAAATATTGACACTACAACTTATTGAATCGATCTAGATTAACTTGTCAAATCTGCAACACGTATTATGAAACCTTGATAATTATATAGAAATCAAATCAAAATAAATTATGAAAATGAATTCCTAATTAACCTAATATTGAAGGACAAAATTAAAAAAAAAACTAATAAAATAAAATAAAATACTTAAGTCAATTCAAGCTAATCTGTCAAACCCGCAACTTGGATTATGAGATCAGGATAACCTCATAGAAACATATAAAAAAAAAATATGAAGTCCAAGTTCCAACTAACCCAATGTAAAAGATGAAATCGAGAAAAAAATCAATTAGAAAAAACAGCAAAAAAATAACTCAAGTTAATTTGTTAAACTTGCGGCATGTGTCGTGAGATCATGATAGATTCATAAAAAGCAAATAAAAAAAATTCTGAAGCTCAACTTCTAACAAATCTAATATTGAAGGTTAAGATCGATAAAAAAAATAAAAAACAATTATAAAATATAATTTTCAAAACAAACTAATACTAAATAAAAAAATTGAAGAAAAAACAAAATAAAAAAATTGGGTTGTTGTAGGGTAAAATTAAAAAAAAAACTAAAAAAAAAAACACAAAAAACCAAATACTATTCCAATAAATAGTATTTTGTGGACATGTCTCTATACTAATTTAGCCTCACCTTTAATTTTTTGTTAATTATATTCTTAGTTTTTTATTTCCTCATTAATGTTTTGTTTGCTATAACTATAATTTTACAATAATTAGAGTTATTAGCTATGGTTGTGCTGCTGCTAAAAGGCTGTTATGTTCTACGAGATCTAAAAATCCAAAAGTTTTTTTTTTTTATATATAACTTTTAGCTTTCAAATGGCTTTCAAAGCAGTTTTTAGAATTTTACCAAGCAACGTATATCTTTCTTGTCCAAATAAAGATATGATATTTTAAAAGATTCATGAAAGTTTTATTTTTTATATTAACAAATAAACTAAAAGAATATATATATATATATATATATATATATATAAACAACGTTTATCTACTAAAAGATTGGGGTGATCATTTTCGATTCGGTTCGGTTTTTACCTTTAAAAAACAACCAAACCGGAAGGGAAAAAAAAAGGACCCAAACCGAATCGGAACCGGTCCAAACCGACCGGTTTCGGTTCGGTTTGGGTCTGGTTTTTGGGGTCCAAAAACGGAAAAACCTATGGTTATTTTTCTGGCTTCGTAATGGGCTTTTAATGAGCTTCGTAATGGGCTTTTAGTGGATATGGGCTTATAATTGATGTTAATAATATATAATTTTCTTAAAAAATTCCAAAGTATATTTAATTTTTTTGCCACTAAATATTGATTTATATTAAGTTGTTATTGTTAATCTTGTGTTCAATATATTTTTTACCTTCCTAATTTTTTTCTCCTGCTTTAAAAAAATTTAAATAACACACAGTCACACATCAATAAGTTAAAATCCAAATTAATCCTAATTACAAACCAATGCCTTCAAAGGGCTTAAAGAAAAAACAACAAATAACATTATAATAAAACACTCCAAGCCAAAAAAATAAATCTTAATTTGCACATCGTCTCAATAAAAAGTCACATCAAGAACATTGCACTTTCAGTTCCTTTCAAAATTCTTTATTGAAGCATCGTCTCAATAGTGCCACTTTGATACCTGAAATTCAAAATATAGAATTATAATATGATAAATTAAATTACAAGATATAAAAATAAAAAAATAGTATTTTTACCATATGTTTTGAATAAATGCATCAATATGTGAACTAATTATCGTCTGTTGCTAGATGCAACTTTCCACTGAATTCTACAAAATAAAAAATTAAACATGTTAGAATAAAAAATAAAAATGCGTTAATTAACAATCAAGGACATGTTAATATTTTTGCATGTTGAACTTAAAACAACAGCAAAAAACAATGAAGAACTCAAAAGAAATCAGCTTCAAACTGCACAAAAACACAGTAATGTTGCAGTAACAACACATATTAAAATCAGATGTTAAATCATAACAAATCTTCTAACCAACTGTCATATAAATTATTCATACACATCTTAAATATGAATTTTATAGAGAAACTGTATGCATCATTATATAACCACAATAAAATTGCATCCACGATAAATGCAAAACATCTACAACAAAATCAATAAAAAAGTGGGTGTGCTAACCTGAAGGTAAGGAAAGACAATATTGTATACTTGTAGGAGGAATTTTGACTTGGTCGACAACCTGAGGCAAGATTGAAGTTTCATTAGCGATAAATATCAAAGATTTGAATAAGAATTTTCCATATAAATAAAGAGCACAAATCTAGCAGTAGTATAGCTTATAAGACCAGAAATAAACTGACATCATCATTCATGAAGCCCAATATTGCCAACATAATTATCCATCATAAAACAAGCCACACTTAACATCAGCACTAAAATCAAAATTAAACACGAGAAACAGAGAAATTTACATACAAGACTATGTCAACGTGATAGACCAACTACAAAAGGCAGTAATGAAATGCAATGCTTAATTGTGCATTACCAATACCTTTTTCTTTATAATCAATCTTACCAAACTCGACTTGCAGAGGAAAGAACTAGTTGCACCTACTCTAGCAACAATAACTTGCAAACGAAAGGAACTGGAGAGAAGCAAGAACTACAGGTGCATATGTGCACACGCACACGATACAGAGACACACAGAAAGAGAGTTTCACAGCCATTTTTCAAAGAGAATTGAAAACTATTTTCCCAGCAATCGGCTAATCCATCTTTGTCAAACTATGTTTCAACTCATATAAACCAATTCATAATCATGCAATATCTCAAAGCTTAAGCCACAATAAATAATAGGGTCAATTTTCAAAAAGCTAACTTTGAATACAAACTTTTGTTGGCAGTTTCAAATTCCAATCTACCAGTGAGAAAGACAAGAAGGAAAAGAAAATGAGGACATACTGTTTGCGATTGATCGTCTTCTGAGAATCTGAGACAGGGACAACGATTCCAATTTCCTTTCCACAGTGTGTTCTTTCGTCCACCTTTATTTTTACATTGTTTAAAATAATTAACACATCAAAATAGAAAAATAGAAACAATATAAAATCAACAATCAATAATTAATTGAATCTGTAATTACATGACAAGATTACCTGAGCGATGTAATCGGCTTTGATAGAAGCAATAGATTGAAGAAGCTCTGGAAGCGGTAACAGTTTCGCCACCACACACGCACGACGGTTTCTTTCAAGATTCGAAGAATGGTCGTCCGAGAATAGCCTAAGCTCGTTGACGGGTGAAGAGGAGGCGACTGTTAATAGGAGGGCGCGGGGGCGGCTGTTAATGGGAGTAAGGGTGTTCGGAGGGGGCGGCTGTGTCTGTGAAATTTGAATGAAAATTGAAAGGGTTGGAGGGGAGGGGATGACTGTGTGAAAGGGAAAGCAGATAAATGGTCTGCTAGGGTTGTTGAAAGGGAAAGTAATGGGAGGAGGCGGCCCGCGGCTTGGACCGCTTGGTTTATTTTTTTTTTCATTCCTAAACCGAACCAGTTCGGTTTGATCCGGGTTGGCCGGTTCAGGCACACCAAAACTGGAAACCGAACCGAACCGGATATTTTTCTAAATATTTTAATCGGTTCAATCGGTTTTTTTTACCAGTTCGGTTTTTTCGGTTAATTTTTTTTTGGTTTTCTCGTGAAATCGGTTTTCTGGTTTTTTTGCTCACCCCTAGATTGGGGTAAACATTGTCCTTTTATTATTGATGAACATTGTTTTTCTATCTTTGGTCCTTGAAATTTTTATTTTGATCACTAAACTTTATTTATTTTTTATTATATTTTTGTGGTAGTGTTGGTTACTATCTGTGAACAGAAAAAATGAAGATAATAGATAAAAAAAAAGACATATCTCTATGTATTTTCTATTGGTTGTGTTTGGTTACTATTTTGGAACAAAAAAGACGAGAACAGTGAGATCAGATAAGATATGTTTCCATGTACTACATGTTTAATAATACAAAAACTCACTTTAAAATTATCTCAAAAACATATTTATTTTAAATTTTTGTATCTATCTTTTCAACCAAAGATGTTTATGTCTTATTGGTGTATATATTATCCTAGAAACACTAGTTAAATGCAACCTATTGTTATATTGACATGATTTTATTTGTTGTTATCTGTTTTGATTTGCATATCCTTGTACGTCTGAGTTGTTATTAAAAATTCTGACATTGAATTAGAGTCCAATTTTATAAAAATATAATTTTCTTTTTCTTTTAAAACTAAAATTAAAAATTAAGGATCAAATTTGATATTAAAAAAAAATAAATGTTTTCATGTGTTTGCTGTTGAAATGACACATAAATGTTCAATTTGGTCTCTCAAATTTTACTTTTTTTATATTTGGTCCATATTCTTTTGGATTTTTTTTTTTTTTTTTACATTTTGGTTTATATGTTCATTTTCTTATATTTTAGTTCTGGATGCCTAGAGAGGGAAAAAGTCATCGGAAAAAAAGAGTAGAGTGAAAGTTTTTGAATGATTAAATTCTGACCATCAATAACTATGATTTTGGTATCTTTTAATTAATCTTTAAGAGAGAAATTCAATGGAAGTGGTTTAAAACTTCAATGATATTTAATGAGGTAGATCGAAGTTTGAAAATAAATTTTAATTTGGTTTGATTTTGAACTTTTAAACCCACGCGCGCTTGACCTCTATAGTTTTGGGAAGGTGCAAAGGGCAATCTCTCTAGCGCAATCATTCCTGGCTTTTTTTTTAATGATTCTAATTTTTATTTTTATATTTTATAATAAGAAGTACTTTAAATAAATTTACTCAAATGATATTTAAATAATTATATTATGGTATATTTTTCAAATGATATTATAGGATTTTCTTTATTTATTATTTAATAAACCATATTGCTAATAAAAAGTATATGTTTTTTTTTAATAAAAACAATTACTAAAAGATAATTTTGACAAAAAAATCATTTTTTTCATAATTTAAATCATTGTCTTTCTTACTAATATTACCACACAATTAAATAAAAAAATTTGAAAGTTACAAACATACATCACGAGGTCAAATATTTATATGTATTTTTCTTTTGCTTCCTTTTTTGCTTCTTAAAATGAGGATCGATTTTCTGCTTTATTCATTAATTAACGTTAACAATTCTTTTTATGATTCATCAATTCTTATATTTTTTAAATTTTTATAAAACACAAATATTTTATTTTCTATTCTCAATTAAAAAAGTTATATGGTACTGTAACAATTAAAAAATACAAAAAAATTAATTTAAATTTAAAAATATTTTTAAAATATAAAAACAAACAAGTTATAAATATAAACATGGTGGTGGAAGTTTAACCCGTCCTGACCATCCTTCATTTTCCATCCCTACGATTTCATTGAAGCTGGATTCTATCGTCGCACATCAGGGGAAGAAAAATAAAAGTCTTATGATACTCCTCCCATCAAGAAAATGTTATTATTACAAATGATTGTATCTCTGTAAAGAATGATCACAAAAGAATCAGCAGTAACTCATTTATTCTTCCCTTCAAGCAATTCCTCTAATTCTTTGGCCTGTGAGTGGTGTGGCATGTTCTTCGGCTCCTAATTCAGGAGCTGCAGAAGGCCTAACAATGGACAGTCTGATT
>Ga0307507_10010725_pt1 | contig 11749 bp, 11 predicted proteins | sample 7_EM_MG_FD_207223 | JGI IMG/M metagenome (GOLD analysis project Ga0307507, IMG submission 207223) | Populus trichocarpa ectomycorrhiza microbial communities from riparian zone in the Pacific Northwest, United States - 7_EM | ecosystem: Host-associated > Plants > Roots > Unclassified | place...
CATGAACAACTTATCAGATTACATGTAGTGGCAATGGGTTGAACAAACCGCGCTCGACATTGTTGCCCACATTTAGCTTAGCTGGAATTTTTTATCCAAGGCTTATCAAATTACATGTTTTAGCCATGTCAACTGTCCTCACGGTGTCCAAATCCATTTTTAATGTGTTGACAACATCCCGCTCACGTTGACACAACCTTCCAAAAATAGGTCACCATCGTGTGAACTTCACGAAGAAAACATGTTTCATCCAAATGGCGGTGTACACCGAATCCATTCTACGAGACTTTGGGTACGCAAACTGCAATTCAGTCAGTACTCCCATGGATCCAGGAGCACGGCTATCGCCAGCAACTGCTGAGAATTCACTCAAAGTGAAGGATTATCCCTACACTTCCATCGTCGGCAAATGCATGTATCTCGCCACTTGCACTCGGCCAGATATCGCCTATACTGTCCGTGAACTTGCCAGATTTATGGCAAACTATGGACCGCCTCACGTTGCAGCTGCAAAACATCTACTACGATACCTTCGAGGTACAACTTCTCACGGTGTCACTCTTGGAGGTTCAGAAACACGACAACCACTTTTCAAAGCTCTCACAGACTCTGATTGGGGAATGGGCGACAGCCGAAAATCTGTTTCAGGTTTTCTCATCATGATGGGTACGTCGCCACTTTCTTGGAGCTCTAAACAACAGGCAGTTGTTGCCCTCTCGTCCTGCGAAGCCGAATACCTTGCGACTACTCACTGCACACGCGACGTCCTATGGTTTCGAAATTTATTTGCTGAACTCGGTTTTCAACAAACTCAACCGACGTCCTTGTTTTGCGACAATCAAGGGACTGTTGCCTGTACTCACGATCCTCATGCTCATTCCAAGATGAAGCATATTGCAATTCGTGAACATTTCATTCGTGATTGCATCATCAAGCGGTTAATTGACGTTATACATGTTTCGAACAAAGAAAATATCGCTGACCTACTTACCAAACCACTCCATCGCACTCTCCACGTACGCTGGATCAAAATGCTTCGACTAGACGCGAGTCAAGGGGGGGTGTTAGAGCGTGACCCGCCGTCATCGTCGTTTACTACTATGTCCAAACCTGGACAGTGAGACAGCTCAACGTCGTTCTCACTGTACCAGAATATATATATACATATACTTTCAACAGGAATCCTCCTCTGGCTCTAATTTGACGTGAGCGTGAGGCAATGTCCTGCGCGATTTTCTTGCGCCAGGCTCGTCGGGAATCTGCTGTGCTGTGAGTGAAAAGTAGCCAGGGTTGGTACATTGTCCTCGTGTATGAGAAGAAAGGCCAACCTCGCGTTCGAAAGACGTGTTAATGTCATGGCCTAAATAATGTCAGGTCAAAAGTGAATACCATATTATCCAAAGGATACATGCCTGATTGGGCGAAGCCGCTCGACTCCCCCAGTGTCAAGCTTTCTTCTTGATCCCGGGGTACGTTCCCAACCGAAGCCGACGCGCTCACTGCTCCGAGTCGTGTGGCGCAAGATGTGTCCAAGTGAGATCTCACAGCTGAGTGAGTCAGAATCTTTTTGAGATGTGAGGCATGCGTACTGGTGGAAATGTAACCCTGCTTTCAAAGTCTCTTCGGCATTTGCTAGCCTCTTGATCAAACGCAGTTGACTCGGAAGACGAAACGTTCGGAAAAAGAGATGGCATACTAGCGAAGTCAGACGAGTATATGGACTGCGGGATCAAAATTGACGCACCCTTCGCTTGCCATTGCGGAGAGGCCTTTGTATTTGCTGTGAAGGGGGCTTTTGTGGTACCTCTCTTGGAGTCCCTTATTTAAAGGTTTGAACCCTGTTTGAACCGTCCGTTATGGGTCCTTCATGGGTCCAAACCACTAAGTTCCTAATAATAAAAAAAGGTAAGATGTTGTTGCGGCATGAGATGAGCATCTGACTTAATAGGAGATGTTTCCTTATCGTTTTTGTGCATGAATTGCAGGAGGTTCTCAGCGATCCACACGGTGGTTGATTATCCACATTGACGAGACCCATCCCTGACTGGCGCGTTTCTTTGAACAGAAAACGAGGAAGGAAACAACGATGGCGACGGTTGAAATATTGAGGAGTCGATTGTGGATGAAGAGGTGAGGAGCAGATGCCAAGCCATGTGAACAATCTGACAGGACACTTAGTACCGATGGCGTTTGACCTTTTCGATTGTTTCCACCAAGGTGACTTGAAGGCCACCACTGTGAATGACAGTTTTCCTAGCACCAAGGCTGCGGAGACGTGGGTTTTGGCACTGATGTTGCCAGTGCTTAGCAGGCAAATATTCGTTGACGACAAATGTTTGACGTCCTGTTGCACGTATATACATAAATCTCGAGAATAGAAAAAAAAAAATGTTTGACGTCCGACTTCCATGACTTCCACTGCTCTTACATAAGAATAAGCGATTCTCACGGAACCACCTCCCGAAAAGCATCCACCATAATTTACATCTCAAACGATGACTGTTGGAATACCAGACTCCTCCCCACGCTCGACCGTCAAACTAGGTGGATCCGTTGCCCCAGACCTTGACGCAATAAAATCGCACAGGACTGGTTCGCCACCTTCTCCGCCGCAGCTATTGCAGGCGATGCAGAGGGTCCAGTCTTCTCATCAAGGAGAGCCAGTGGCATGTCATGTCACGGTTAGCTCTCACGTCTTCACTGATCGAGTAGCTCAATCGAAAGTGCAGAACTTTCGCATGAAAGACAAGCTACTGGGCTTGGAGCAGCCTTACCATGATCTTGCATGGATCAACCTGATGTTCGAGTTCCAAACTGACGTAGGGAACGCGTCGTCTCCTACGGACGGTGGATCAGTGGGGAGTGGAAGGCTGCATTGTATACCAATTTGGAGAGCCTCTAAGGGTTTCCGGAGGGAGTGGGTGAATTGAGGGATTCTGATCCTGATCATGGACAGTGGAAGGAGCAGAGATGGAGGGAGAGCAAGTACAAGCACGGATGGGACTCGACGGTACTCATTGCCGGACAGAGTGGGGTTGGAGATTGGAGCGAGGTTGAAACACGTTGGCATATCCTCGATACTCGTGGAACGAAATACGAGGGTGGGTGATAATTGGAGAGACAGGTATGAGACTTTGTGTCTACATGATCCTGTTTGTGAATCTCATATCTCTGATTATCAGGACGACAGCTAACTTGATTTTTTTTGTAGCGTATGATCATATGCCTTATCTTCCGTGAGTTTGAAGCTTCCCCCTCTCTATCTCTATCTTATATTCTAACAGGTTCCCACCGACGTGGCCGGTCTCTGTTCCAGCCGTGAAGGTAAGCTTACCGTCCGCTGGAACCCTTACTGATCAGGATTAACAGTTTGCCAACTGGCTAGAGCATTACGCTAAAATCTTTGAGTTGAACGTGTGGTTGTCATCAAACATCACGTCGATCGATAGGGAACCTGGCCACCAACAAGTGGAATGTATCCGTCACCCGGGGCAATGGGGAGAGGTAATTTTCGCAACAGGACTGGGCAGCGGGTCTCTCAATACGCCTTCATATCCTGGCATGGTACGTCAATTTCACGTCCCTGGCAAGTTAAACTATCTCAGGTATTGAATCGGCAAAAAAGGACGAGTTCAAAGGGGATATACTGCATTCTAGTGAGCACAAGAAAGCGTCTGACCACGCTGGAAAGAAAGTGGTTGTAGTTGGCGCTTGCAATTCAGGTAAGCTAAGAACCTTAATCATAGCCTTCGTCATCTCATGGTTACGCAGCCCACGATATTGCCCAGGACTATTACAACCATGGAGTCGGTAGGCTGAGGATCAGTCTGACCATGGCCATTGATTTGCTCACTTTCCCATAGATGATTTCGAGCGAATCTCGACGTATATCATGTCCACAACAAATGGCTAGAAAGAATTGGCGGATGGTAGGCATTTACAATTCGGATGCCCTGAGGATCGATCATTCTCAAAGTGAAACTGATAGGGCTATACTTTGAACACGCTCCACCTGTGGAAGTCGCAGATAGACTGAACGCCTCCTTCCCACGTTACGTGGCCGTCGGCATCAACCAGTGCAAGGTCCAAGTTAAAACTGAGGCAGGCAAGTTCGCGCTTTCACCCTTTGCCACTGAGGAAAATGACTTGCCTTGCTTGAAGGCATATCCTAGATGCCCTGCGAAAGGTTGGGTTTAAACTTAACTGGGGCGTTGAAGACACTGGGTTTGGTCTTCTAGCATGGAATAGAGCTGGTGGATATCACTTGGGCAGGTCCTTTGCTCCTTACAATGCAGGAAAGCAGCTGGGCTCACCGCGGGCGATATAGACACCGGAGCCAGTCAGTTGATCGCTGAGGGCAAGATCAAACTCAAGAACGACGCCCTGTTTTTCATGGAGACAGGCATCAAATTTGACAATGGCGGTGAGCTAGCGGCCGACGTGGTTGTGTTTGCTACTGGGTGAGAGCCGTCCCCTTCCCCTTCTCACTGTGATAGTTGATGCCATCTTCCTTTCTCCCTTCAGGTTGGGTGATCCTCGGGAGCACATACGTAGAGTTTGTGGGGACGAAGTAACAGATAAATGTAAAGCAATTTGACGAGGAGGGAGAAGTGAAGTGTGCCTGGCGGGACTTGGGTGTTCCAGGGCTGTGGTACATGGATGAGTTCGTCTGTCCCTTGCTTGGGATTTCTGATACTGACGTCCAATGTTCTGTTTATTTAGGAAACCTGGCTGTTTGCCGTTTCCATTCTATCCACCTTGCGCTTCGTAAGTGTTTTATCCATCTTCAACACAATCTCAGGAAGTTCCTGGCCATTTTCATTCTCTCTCAGAAATCAAAGCCATTATAGCTCGTAGATTAACTCTAGACTCGACGTTTGCAAAATTTGACGCGAAATACTCGTCCAGGATGGACCAACTTTTATGTAAAGAGTATCAGGTCGAAACGTGAGCGCCAAAGCTCTGGCAGTATACTGCAAGTCGACAAGGCTCAACAATTTGGCTAGCTCGTACACGTTGCAACGCTTATAACGTTACAAAAATGTGCGTTTTCCGAATTGAGGCGAAGAAATTCTAGAATGTGGCCTCTAGGAAATGAAGAAAACCACACGATCGTCTGCAATTGCGGCGTAGTGTTTCAGCCGGAAGGAAGAGTGCCCTTGGATTCAAAGTGAAACGTCTTCTAGGAAGGACTTCCCTTTATGATCCATGTCTTTGAAACGCAAAATGACCCTGCTCGAAAGAGATCAATGAAATGAAACGAAGGTGTATGGGGAGCAAACCGAAATGGGTTCATGGTTACTTTGTAGACGATGGACGATGGACAAAGGGAGGGGGGTCAACCTTCAATAGGGCATCCAGTCACAACAGCACAGCCCTCAAACATGGAACTCAATGAACGGTATACCATGACTCTGCAGTATCTGCCTCAACGTCAACGCCCTCGTCCACCACACATCCTTCTCCAACGTCAATTTTTCAACACTCTCCTCCAGCTCCCGCTGATACTCCAACTTCCTCCCCCGATTTCTCCTAGTTGCGAGGACATTCTTCCTTCGCTTCCAGTCAACCTGCTCCGTCTCTGTCGTGTTGGACGCGAGAGGCTCATCTGCATCCAGCTCGTCCTCTTCTTCCTCTAGTGCCTCGGCCCTAGGGCGCTGCCGGTAAGAACAGTGGAGAGGTATTTAGATGAAATCGCGGAAGGGCCGGCATACTTCCGCCGCTGTGTGGGCGCATCGAGGGGTAAAGGAGCTTCGGGTGTTGTGCCTTTGCGTGTTCCCGTTGCGGACTTGTCGTTAGTGTCGATGTGGAGGTGGGAGCGTTAGGAGAGGAGGAGAGGAGATCACTGAATTAGGTCGACGCAATTCTAGAGCGACGCCACTCACCTTGCTGGAATCAGGACTCGGGTCGTCGTAGTAGACACCAATCGACTGCATTTCCGGTGGAGATACGGATGCCTTCAGCAAAAAAATGTTAGCTAAATCGTCTTGGAGTATATGGACGACACGCCTCACCAACGTTGGACCTATACGATCATCACTAGCTTATTCAGTGTACCAGTTCTAACGTTCTTCTATTGCCGATTGTAAAATGCATACTTGATGCATACATGCGTCCTCTGGCCATTTCGGTCCTCCCCCTTCTTTCTGATGTATCTCCGTTCCTTGGGGTACGAACAGGCAAATGAAAAGGAATGCGTAAGCGTAAAAGAGAGGCAAAGAAAGGAAGGAAATATCGTCTTCGAATGTGTGTAATAATACAATCATCATCGATTTTACGCGTTGTCTCCACCCGCGCACTATCGATGGCCGTCGACATGTCAACATCTTAGACTATCAGCTGTAAAGCCTGTATGTAATGTTCTAAGACAATGGTCACGAGAAAGTACCACCACCTGCACATCCAACATTAACCATCTATGTAAGTACATGAATCCATACTGACAGGGGCACAATAACCCAAGAAGCAGAGAGCCTTAGATATATGCGCCCTGAACTCAGATTGCGACTCGGAGGAAGCGAGTCGATGTTACAGACGAGACTGCCACCATTGAACAAAAGATTAGGCATGTGCATGAGGCAAGGTGGCAAGCTCCTGGAGGGCTGAAGAGGTCTCTGCAGGAGGTGTGGGGAGAGCGAGCGAACCAGAAGGATTAGAGGGGAAGGCGGAAGAACTCTCCGGATGCGCGACAGCGACAGGCGTGATTGGAGAAAGGGGGCAATCGGACAACAGTTGTGCAAAGGAGGGTAGTCGACAGAATTGTTCTGACGCGGTTACTGCATCGGACGTGAATCCTTCGATTTCAATGGTTGAATCATCTTCATGTCGGCTTGGTTGTTGCATAGGTTCCGACGGCACTTTACAAGTTTTAAGATGTCTCTGGAGAGCAGCCCGAGTAGTCCTTAAGGTCCAGGTGAACATTGACGTGGTCTGGAATATATTGATAAGCTCATGCGCAACAACGTCTGCAGAAGAGGGCTTACTCTTTAAGTTGGTATATGTGGTGAACGTTTGTTTGCATAGCACGCAAACAAATTTCGCCGGTTTGTTCCTCCTCGCCTGACTTGCCTTTATACCTGCCGCCGACGCAACCGTCTTGAGATAAGCCGGTTTTTTCCTCCTTCCCTGACTGAAACTTATACTTTTCGCCGGCGCAACCCTCTTGCGATAAGGCAGGGTGTCGGGGAATGAGGTGTTGTCTTCAGGATCTGAAAGGAGAGTGCCAAGAAACCCTTCCAAAGGGTCAGTGCTCCCGGACGTGGCGAAATCAGGACGGTAATTCAGGGCATCGATTCCGGTTGCGAGATTCTCTTTCTCGTTTCCACATCCGCTGGAGGCCTCTAGAAAGCCAGGTGCAATACCGCTCGTAATAGGGCGACGAGAAGAAGCAGTGGTGGTGGGAGGAGCTCGTCGTGTTTCTTGATTTGTCCAATTGACACGGATTTCCCGAGAGCCCAACCTTTCGCCATTCATTGTTGCGATGGCCTGCTCTGCGTCTGTCTTGTCTACGAAGGCAAGAAAGCCATAGCCATAATGTTTTTCAGAAATCTTGTCCCGCATGACACGGGCGTCCGACATGGTGCCAAAAGCACTAAAGGCCTTTGCCAGAACGTCGTCGTTGACCTGGATAAGATCTCCTAAGACATCATAAAGACCTGTCAAGCTCCTTAACAACTCCCTGACCGATGGGAGGTGAGATGAACCTGGTCCACTTGAACTAGATAAGTTGGTGTAGGACATGACATCTCCCCCACTAGCAGTCTGCCGTTCATACGTTTGGGAGGTGAGCTCGGAGGTGGCATCCGACATGAGACAATCTTCATCATTAGAAGGGGCATGGACGTTACGTTGGGTATCCCTGTGAATGAGTTTTCCCTTCAAAGATTCCAAGTTCGCCTTAGCAGAACCGCCAAACAAGTCAGGTTTGGCATTATCATCGCGATCCTCAGTCGACTGTTTCATGAGTAGGGGAAGGGAGGAGCCTTTCAAGTCATGATCGTCATTTTCCACTCGCCACAATATGACCCTGATGATGGCATTAAGCAGAGCATGATGTTTATTATCTAAATCGTCCGTTTCAAGCTTGAAAGTACGCTGGTCACACAGTCAGTTCGTACACTCCTGGATGAGAAAAACCACCCAAGAACTCACTTTGTTTGAATCGTGTTGCTGGTTAGATTTGTTGTCACCGTCACAATCACCAACTGGAAGGGAGAACGATTCTTTGGAGGAAGAATTATTCTTCAGTTGTTGGATTTGCAATGAAATGTAATTTAAAAAGGCGTCGGACCAAGGACTTTCTTCATGACCTGTGTCACGCCCAAAACAACCCTAATCGTTGAATTAGTCGATGTGATTCCCGATGGACGTAACCATGGGGATGCTTACCTCACTAGAATCCAAATTGGAGTCATCGTCACAGTCATCACCCGACATCTTCAGAGACTCTTTGAAGGAGTTGTTTTTCGCTTTCTGAACTCGATGGAAAATGAACTCGAGAAGGACATCCGGCTGCAGATTATACTTGTCAAATAGTTCATCTTCGTCGTCCTAAAAACGACTATGGTCATCAGACTCATTCAGCGAGGCCACCCAGATACTCGCCTCACTACGATAATGATATCTTTTACTAGGTTTATTATCGTCACCCCAATCGTCAACTGATTTCTTGAAGAATTGAGGAGAGTCAACTTTCATGTCCGAAGAGGATATTTCGAAGGAGTCAAAGATTTGAAAAGACCTGAGTTTTCGATCTTCAAGTAGAGGCAGGTCTTCGTCACTCAAGTCATTGACGTCGTCCTGAAAATGACTATGGTCGTCAAACCCATCCAGAGCAGCGTAACAACTAGACACTCGCCTCACCAGAACCATGACATATGTGGGATTTGATATCTTCGTCCTCATCAACTGTTTTCTTGAAGGACCGTGAGGAGTCAACCTCCATGTCAGAAGGGGATGTCCCAAAGGGATAGAAAAGTTGCGAAGGCCGTAATTTTCGATTTTCAGGTAGAGGGCGATCTTCGACCTCTACCTTGACAAAGACATCAGATGAGACATCAGATGATACACTGATATGGTCTTGTTTTCTCTTCTAGGTACACGGTACCTGGGGGAAAATGTTAAATCCTTGGCAACACCGTGTTTAGTCAACCTCACCATTCTCCTCTTCAACCATATGAAATGCCTCTTGAATTCGATGCGGAAGGTCTTGGGCTGTACACGCCCAATTGTCATCCTAACATCCGCTTTACACTTCAATTCAAGTAATGAAGTTCATGGCTCACTGAGTCTCGAATCACAGAGCACCAGTCGCTATCATGGACAACTACAACCTTCGCTTTGGGGCACTATAAAGGTCAAGGACTGATGAGTGGCAGGTTATGAGTTTGTATGTAGTAACAAGTGGCACCTTTCGCAGCATCATGTCAATGACATAGACTGCGGGGTGAGCTGCTGTTGACTTCAAGATAATAAACATTTGAAGAGGGGTATGATACAACCAGAAGCGCTGACCTGTGGAGGGGTCATTGAATCAGTCACCTCGGAGCTACCCCCGCAACTATGACCACGCAAAAAGCCTATGCGACCTTGAAAATGATGTCGGTTGGAGTGCCCACAATCAGGGGAAGCAGGAGAGAGCATACTTGAAAGAGAACTTATGGCACCTGAAACTGAAGGGAAAGGGCTCTTGGGGGATCGCACCGATGCTTGATCCTTCACTAAAGACGCCACCTTCAATTCGAGACGCTCCCAGTCATCAACACCGAAACCAAGGGTAAGCGACCGGATAAAGGTGCACTGATTTCGTGGAGGCACGGAGCCGTTGACCCCTAAATTCATAAGTTCATCCTCTTCAGGACCAGACTTCGCCTCCGAAGCTGCCCCCTCATAATCCCATTTATACATCGTAATTGAAGAATGTCGGCCTTGACATTCGTTACCAACAGGATTGAACCTCAAGAGGGACACGTTGTCTTCAGGACGTCTTGACTGGAGATGGGAGTAGGTTGCAATTCCCCACGAGGTTGTTTTGTCACACCCCGTGACCAAGTGAAGTTCCCCATTGCCAATTTCTCGACCGCAAGGTCCGTTGGCGTACTGATACCAGCTTTCAGCGTGAATCAATGCATATTCCCTAAATCTCCTAATATTTTTCAAATCTTCGTGGTATGCTCCTTGGGGCATTGCTAGAATAGCGCCGTCAGAACTGGAGCATTCGAACGTTGCCCTGTTATAACCTTCGTTAGTACCCCTGGGATGTGGAAGGGATCAACGACTTACTCTCGCTTCTTTACAGACGGACTGGCTAAATGGCTGTGCGAAGAATGAGCATGGAATTTGCAAACATCTGCTGGTTTCAGCTCAAGGCGAGAAAAGCCTTCGGGAAGTTCGTCAGGGTTACTTGGGTCCCCAGCGGGCAAGCAGACATTAAAGAGGAAGTCGAAGCCACCATCTGAAGTGAAAATTCCAACATCGCCAACGCTGACACCTCGTCGTTGATATGAGCGAGGAAGTGTCGTGTTGGGCTGAGGGATCCAAAGAGGAAAACCATGCTTTTTGAGATACATGTGACGCTCGTAGATGGAGTTACTGGATTCTTCTTCAACGGGATCGCCCTCCTCTGTGGGTGGAAACTGCCCAGCGTCAGTGTATTGGTCAGGCTGAGAAAAGAACAGACAGACCTCTATTTCGTCCACTTCAAAGGATGTATTACTACTGCCAAGACCTGAACGGGATAACCAAAGAATAAGGATTGAACCCAAAGATTCTGTAAAGAATACATGCCCGAATCGGTGGACAAACTCGACTCTTCCGGTGTAGGACTTTGTTCTCGAGCCGAGGTGTATGAAGTGCTAACATAGGGCGAAGCTCCAGCCGACTCTGACGCGTTGCTCTTGTTTACTGCTGGGGTCGCCCAGGATACGTCCGAGTCAGACCCACCCACATCTAGGTGCACTTCCGATGATTAAGGATTCATTTAAGAAACAAAGTCTGCGCACTAATAATGATTGTACTCCTGATTTGGTCCCTCTGCGAGTTGCTGATCTCCCCACCGTGCACACTTGTCGATGAAGCGCCCGATAAGACGGAGGCCCTAATTAACGGATTCAGAACACAACGACACAACAACGACAAGTTACATGCGCAAAGCCAACGTACCCTATGTTTTCCACTCGAGTCAATGGCGGTCTTGTTGCACCTCTCTTTGACTTCATTTCAACCAATGATCAATGACTCGGAGACGTCGGTTCTTATGGGCAGTGGCAAGCTGCGTGGGCGCTTCTATATTCAAATCTGAAAGATGTTCCCATGTCACTTACAGTGCTTTGCACTGCCGTTTGCATAGACTCGCGACCAGTCCTTCGGTAGGGTCGCTACTCATACCTGTGCTTCACTACTGATCACTACTGAGCGGAGTTTTAAAAAGTCACCTGAGCGTCCAATTTGGGATGCCGATGCCCGGCAAAGCATGTCACGCGCCGCAGATGACTTGCAACTGCAGCCTCGGCAAGTGCCCTACCTCTCCCCCACTCTCACGCACATGACCTAAGAGTTCCTGCGTTCGGAATCAACAAAGGGTGAATTCAATTTCAACTAAGAAGTTCTAACTTAGAGGGGAAGCCACCAGTTTGTCTTAAATTAAATGACTAAATACAACATAAATACATTAAGTAATTTTCATAAAAAATCAGAGCATGCCGACAGGATAAAGAATAGGAAGGGAAGGGGCCACACTAAGCTGAGTGGA
>Ga0307507_10010726_pt1 | contig 11749 bp, 8 predicted proteins | sample 7_EM_MG_FD_207223 | JGI IMG/M metagenome (GOLD analysis project Ga0307507, IMG submission 207223) | Populus trichocarpa ectomycorrhiza microbial communities from riparian zone in the Pacific Northwest, United States - 7_EM | ecosystem: Host-associated > Plants > Roots > Unclassified | place...
AGCGAAATATACACTGACAAAGAGCCCCACACAGGTGTAGAGATAAGTGGAGGGTGAAAAAAATAGTGCAAAAAAGCGAAATTGAGTGGTTGGAAGGTATGATGGGGCAGGAAACACCAACAGGATGTGTTGTGGTGGGGGGACAATTAACATGTGTTCACCATGTGGTGTTTGTTTCCGGCAGTGTTTGTTTCTGCTGTTTCCAGCAAATGCCGCTTATGCAGCTCAGTATAAAGACAGAGCGGTGGCTTAGTAATATTAGTTAATCTTACAAATCTTAGTCATTGTCCTCCCTTTATGTACTCCTTTGTCAGCATACTCCCCTTATATATTAGATTACCAATGACAGCCCACATTCATGCTTACAAAGTCCATTGTAAACTGAATTATATCTATTATCTACATAAAGCATGTAAACATAATAGATGATTTTGCAACAGCAACAGGCACCTCAGCACCAGGCCATCCAAATGCTGAGTGACATCAATTCAGAGATTGAAATTTCATTTCTGTCCTGTACATGTATTGATCTGGGGTGGCCTATCATTTTTCATTTAGCTGTAATCCATTTTCTTCGAATTTTAAGATGGTTTTGGCACTTGACCAAAATTTGTTTACTTGTGTTACATTTCAGTGATTTTGAGGGCTGCATGAGGTGTTACTGCCAAATAATGAAATACTACAGTACATCCACAGGGCATGCATTGAGCACATCAAAAGCTGCATGTTTGGCATTGTTGAATGTCTTCTTTGGAGCTTGATGATATCTGTACTTAACCCACCCCCACTACCATAAGTAGAATAAGAATGTGTATCATGCAGAGATAAATAGCAAGGCTTACCATTTCAATCAGATTTGTCTCACAATGTAACTTGGGGAGAAATTTACATTCATGCCTGGCCTCCTTTATCAGAGTTTTGAGCATAGAAACTTGGTTCACAAAGTCATCTTGTTTGCTGAAAAGACATGCCATACATTGCCATCTGCAGGGTTGTTTGGACATGGACTCAGCTTGCAAGGTGGTGTTGGTGATGGGTGATCCTCCTGAGGCTCAGGAAAGCTGTATGGAGGTGGTTAGGTTGATTCCAAAGGCCAGCAATGTTTCTCTTGAACTTTATACATGTCATGTAATGGAGACAAGCAATATTCAACTGAAAATGATTATTTTTATTCAAATCTTTTCAGGGTCATCTCTTGTTAGAATTTTATTGAAAAGTGCAACATCAAATTTGGCTCTTAAAAAGGTGTTGACTGCACTATTCTTCATGATTTTAGGTAAGCTCCAGGGTCTGGCCAGTATATTTTCTCAACAGGGCATTTCTCAAAAATTGGCTTGTAAGGATCTGTTCATTGGATCCCTAAGGTACTGTTTTGATGCTTTAAAATGTATTCTGAGCATTTGTCTGACATCCCAAAATGGTTTAGCAAAGTGTTGTCTTTGTTTGTCCACAACTGTACACCTGCCAAGGATATGGAACAGAATTCTGGTGATGGGAACTATATTCAGCTATGATTTTGATGCAGTACTGTGCCTGGTCAGCTAGTTGGCCAAACCAGGTAGTTGGCCATTTGAGCCACCCAGGCAGGAATAAACCTGTCCCTCCCAATTTTTTTGCAGAATCTATTGTCTATACACATTCTCAATAGTCTCACAAAAAAAATTGGGTGATTTCTGCTTCCCTGCCCTTGAAGACCACCAAAGTAACTTGATTTTGTAGCATGAGACCATTTCAGCTATGAGTAGTAATGTGGCCTAAAGGGGACAGTGATATCTCAACACTGAGAAACCTTTGTCATTGAGTTCTTTTGAGCACATAGTTAGAGGAAGGTCATCACATGATAAACTAGAGGGATAATAACCCTTTTTTACCAGTAATTTCACAATAAATTTCGTATTTTTGCGAAGTGATCAAGTATATTTTCAATGTTTAAGAACCTAGACTGTCAGTCCCTTTTCAAGAGAGAGGCCTAGAAAGCTGGAATAAATTTTCAATCCTGCTATTTAGAATAGGTATAGCAGCATAAAACACACCAAATGGTATTTTACATTTTTTTTTCTGGCCAACATGACCTCAAAATCCAAAGAGGTTGAAATCACTGAAGGCAATTAACTTTAAAGAAATATAGCTTGATTTTTATTCAAAAAACACGAAGCCACATACAATTGAAAGAACAAGAGACTATTTACTAACTGTAAAATTTTTAGAATACTATCTTCAATTTTGGCTGCACTAGAGCGACTTGACCAGCACTAATCATTTTGGATAAGCATTATTTTGTGCTTAGATCAGTTAGATTGCCAATTAGCAACTGATATGATGGCTGTTTGATGACAGTTGACAGTGTGGCCAACTACCTGGTTTAGACCAGTTTCACAACCTCTGTTAGAAAAATATTCATACTGATGTTTTACAGAATGTTAAAAATATGAAAGTTATATGTACCAACTCTCAATACATTTATCTACGTGGTGAAAAAGAAATTGGACCAAAAGGATGTCTATTCATTTAATGACACAACAAAGGAGTTACAGTGGCTAACTACCTGACCATTGACAGTAACTATGGGAGAAAACACCTTTTCCTGATGAGTGCAGGAACATAGCCTAGTTCATCCTTTCTCCCCTTTTCATCCCTCTGTCATATCAGGAAAACTCAGATTGCTAAATTATGCACAATTAACATGATCAATGGAATTGTCCATAACAGAAGGGGTCACTGTCAATTGTGCATAATTGTGTTCCATCTCAATTGAATAAAGCTAAACTGAATATAATTTACTCTCACTCTTTTGAACAAAAAGAGCAAGCAATCTAAGTATATATCACACAGATTTTTACAAGAGTGGATGAATACCCTACAACATATATAATGGTGATCAGCTGCAGCTGGCATATGGTGTGTCAAACTGGAAAGAGGTGGTAGGTGGATATATGAATTTACCTATGGCAGGGCCTGGAGTGAGAGCTAATATTGGCACACCTTAATATTAGTAAAAAGTAGGGCAGAAGACATGACATGGACTCACCAGGAAGGTACTGGTGACCACTGAGAGGAGTGACAAGGGACTTCAAGCTTCAGGTGTTGTTGGAATTCAACATTGACATTGAAGTCGAAGTGTCCAGCCCTCATGAGAATCATGCTATTACACAATCATGTGAGTTTTGGTTGAAATCCATGAAAGGCAATTTCCACAGTGTTCCTTCTGGTTTCTTTCCTTCCACCATGTACCCTTTCCCATTTTTGCCAATCTTGGGCTTTCCAGAACCAGTTCTCCTAGATTCACCCTGGCACATATGAAAGCAGACCTCAACCACCTGGACACATTCTACATTGGCAGTGGCTGGTTGTGAGATGGGCCAGAGGGCATCATTACTATTCATCTTCATTTGCCACCCAGTTTTCCCAACTTGTCTATTCAAAGCCTGCTCAGGCTGAAGATCCACAGAGGTGCATGGAGTATCATAACAGAGCTTGCTAGTTTAATCTCAATTTTGTCCACTACTTCAATGAAGAAGGTGAGCACAGATGGTGTGATGTGACCATGCTAAGTGGATGATTAGGTTGCACAATACCCTTTGGATGTCACTCTTGGGTGAAGAAACCCAGCACCTACCACCCTGATAGCACCCTGATGATCAGTTTCTGCTATCCCAATCACAATATGACTGAGAACTACAATTCCCCCTGGGTGCCTGTATTGGTGCTGCAAGTCCTTCATCACTCTATCCCTGATTTCACCCATTGACCTCTGTCATGCAGGCAGACTAGGATCAGGCTGTTGCAGATGGTGATCATTTGACCTCTGGTGAGTCTTGATTGACAAGTTCCATTGAACCACAAACCTCTCAGAAGAGAACATTGTTGTTTTCTTTGTCTGATGTTGCTTTATGGCATGCACAACTTGCAGCTATCATTGAGATGTTGTCCAAAAGTTTGTTAGCAACAACTTCTCAATTTGTCATCTATTGTAGTTTCATCCCCATCATTCTCAGTCTATGACTACAGGTTGTCCTTATGTTGTGTAATTAAACCTTTCAATATATTTTGATACTTTTCTGTTGGCACAACTACATGGCTGATTGTATAAATAAGTAGATGAAATATACAGGCCTTGAGCTGAAAGTGCATGCATTGAACAAAATTAAGCACAATTAATGGTCCATGGATTAATTGTGCTTGATTGCATTGACAGTTTAAATTTGGTTAATTATGCACAATTGACATATTTTTACATTGATTGTGCTTAATATACAAACCCCAGTTTTCCTGAAGGTACCAATCCCCACCAAAGCAGCGAAGGCCATCACCAACAGCACTTTAGATATCAATGCCACCCTCACTGTCAGTCTCCTATCCACCTACTCCCAGACCTCAAGACCACAGCAACTGCCTTGCATTCCAAAATCATCATCAAGTCCTCCCCAAACCAGAACTGAATGTATGCTTGCCACAGAGGCAGATGTGGCATTCATCAAGACAGTGTGGGGTTTAATGGGGTTGCACTGACAATGGAAGGTTGCTGTAGGGGGTATAGGTTGGGAGAGGAGGTGAAGGTAAGGTGAAGGCTTTGTTCAGGTTGGATACTTGTTTGGCACAAGTATTTATAAAATTTATAGATTCTTCATTCAACCATGTATGTACTGTGTAGATGAGCACATGTAGATGCTGCAAATGAAGGACAGATCTTTGACCCAATATGTAGAGTTCCTGTTCATCAGGGGAAAATCTCTTGAGTCAGTGGGTCAATGTAGCCCCAGTATTTATAATAGCCTGGTAGTGTAGTCCCCCATGAGTCGCTTCAGTGGTTCACTGTGACATCTCAGTAGCCCAGGTATTTCCTCCCTTCCACCAGGTAGGCACTGGTACACCTTGCTACCAGAGCTTTCTGAGTGTATTGATTTCTTTTTAGATATCATTGACTATTGATTCCTTAATCCAAAGGATATCAATGGCATTTCAGGTATATAATACAAGGACAATGATGCTCTACAATCAATAGCCACACTAAAATTCTTAATAAGACCCAAAGCCAGCATCTGAGAGGCTATTTTTTGGTGCAGTATCCACATCTCTGATGTTCCCAAAGAGGGTGTGATGAACAAATGGCCCTGACCACCCATCACAGTTGACTTCTGACACCATGACACCATATGGATCAGGTACAGAGGGCAAGGAGACTTGAAACAATGCTGGAGCTTGACCTTGGGACAGTGATGGTGTTTATGGGTGGGGAGCTTGAAGGGCAGTGCTCAGTAATTGTGATGGTGGTGGTGATGGTCATTGTAGTAATGTTTGGGCTGTGGCAGTGGTAGTGATGGTCATCATCACAACCTCTAGATAGCCTCAGTGCTGTCTGGGGAGTGTTCATTACATGATGGGCTTGTAGGACAGGGCACTCACCTGCAATGATGAACCACATTTGAGGGCAGGAGGCAGTGAGGTGGCTTCAGCACCAGTTGACAACTGGATGCTGTCTGGTCAGTATTAGTGTTGCCACATTTTTTAGCTGGTTATTTTTTGTTTTGCTTATAGAGAGTGCAATTATTATCCAGATTTTATATATTTTCCAGGTAGATGGGAAGTATATCTAAATTCTAAAAAAAGAATGTAAAAAAGTATTAAGTTTACATTGAGTTATTTACATTTAGCCAGTGGCTGAGTCATGACTCAAATGAACCAACTTGTTTTTCATAGCTGGTCAAATATCTCAATCAAATCTTGGTATTTCTTTGCAATCTTTTTTCAAAATTTTAGATCTACTTCCCATCTACCCAGCAACTTCAAGAATGTTAAATATGAGTGAATATTGTGCTCTGAATAAACAAAACAAAACAAAAGCCAATAAAGAAATGCAGCATCACTAGTTAGTATTCCATGATGGATATTAGGAACAGGGTACTCACAGGTGCTGAGCCCTTGCTATGTCATGTCACATTGGTTTTGTTTGGTTGCATGGCCTACATCCCTTTTTGGAGGGCAGAGGCTGGATGGTGGTGAACAACACAGTGCCAAACAATGGTGCTCAATGTGAGGTAGTGGTCCAAACAACATAGGCTGGTGCCAGTCAATGAGGTGCTAGGATTGGCATGGTAGCAGTCAATGGGCTGTTGGTGGGGAGGAGTGGACATGGTGTGTGGTGTGATGTGACACTGGTGTTGATGTGGTGCTGGTACTCATACAATCACCTTATTTTGCAGCAGAACACATCTGGAAAGGCATTTTGGCTGGGTAATTTTGTTGTGTTTATATAGTCATACATAGATTTTTTAATTTACCTAGAGCTACCTAGGTCTAGTAGACTCTGGTAGACCTGTAGCTACCTGTAGATTCATTCTTGCTGTAGAATATCAGGCTTGGTGGATGATCTGTACCTGGAATGATGTGAGTGGCATTATTCACTGCCAAAAAAAGGTTGTGGGACACTGATCATATGAACATTTGACCACACTTTTTACCATTGAAATTCAACATTCAGGCTCCTCACCCTCTCTTTCTCTCTACCCCTCACAAGGGAACTTGTCAAGGGAATGGGTTATATCAGGAGCTCTGCTACAAACAGAAGATGAGTTGACTCTTCTCTTTCTTTCTTGCGGTTACCTTCTAATGTTTATTTAGCTCTGTCTACCAGCTCTGGGATCACATCAAATTGCATGCAAGGGAGGTCATAGCAGCATGTCTCAGTCTGAAGAACTCCACATTATCAACAAGAATTGTGAGCTATGCTTCATCTCTACTACATGATTAACACTCATTGTACATTGACTTTCAGTGACACTGATTTCACCCTGTATGAGTAGCTGGTTAGGATTTGCATTGATACAACATTTCCATCACCATTCCCTCAATACCATCCTCTTTTTAATCTTCTGCTCTTTCAATAGTACCTACCAACTTACCTATATCTACATGATGTCTACACTGTTTAATAGTTGCTTACCAGTATCTGCAATACATTTCTGTTTCAGACCTTTTCAGACAAGTTTTGGAATGTCATCAGCAGCCTCAGCACATTTACCAACTTCTTTGATTTGTGTGCAATCACTGTAGAGCTGGTAGAGATCTAGGTGATTGGTAGTCCTGGTAGATCAGGTAGGAGCCCACTATCTGAACTATGCATGTCTACCATAGAAATAGGAAATTACAGAGATTTACATATGAGGGGGCTATCAATGGATCTATGGATCACTATATGCCTACATAGGTCTAGGTAGATGTTTCTCTGTTTCCAGATTAAGTTTTGTTGAGCCACAACTTTGCATCAAGTCAAGTTGTTTGTGCCAGAAATATTTCTGTAAGTCATTGAAACTCCAATATCATGTGATCATGTTGAATTCCCATGGTGTTTTGAAATTTGGGAGAATGGTTTAAGAAATTTCCCTCATTCATTCTTCCTCTCACCATGACCACCAGTAATGCCACAACCACCACAACATCACAGCAACAGTGCCATGGCCACACACACCAGTGCCACTCTGTAATACCTATCCTATTTATATACAATTTACATGGTGCCCTGCATATTGACAAGGCAGTTTGAAAGTGCCATAGAATGTTGCAAACAGACATGATCTGTGAGTGCTATGGCTTGCCCAGCCTTAAAAGCAGTAGATTTAAATTTTTTTGATGGTGCAACTTTGGTACTGCAAATGGCTGTAAGTTAGGGCCCAGGAGTAGTTGGACCCCCAGCAATAGCAGAAAATCCCTGGTCCCAATCCAGACAAAAAATGTGGATTTTGGGCCCAACAGCTGGGGGCCAATCCAGACAAAAAAGTGACAAAATTCAAAGCTGCCCAGAGCCAGAGTCTGGACAAGATTGTCAAGATGTCAAAAAAATGCTGTATCCAGGCATAACTGTAGTGGCTGAGCAGGACATTTTGGGCAAAAAAATATCTAGGCCAGGTCCTGTCTAGACAAATTTGGTGCAGAAGCATCCAGACAAAAACCCAATTTTCTGGATCAGGCCTTTTCACCCCAAACAAGGGACAATTGGGCAGTTAAGTGAAGCATTTAACAAATTCCTTTGACAAATGAATCATTTTTGCATCATTTATGTGATTAGGTCAGATTCATGGGACAATTTTTATTTTGACACTTTATTTGCCAATTATTCAAGGTTTGTGACAGAGAAAAAACAATTAATGTGCTTATTGTTCTGCAACTGTATTACCTAGGCAAAGCTTTACTCATAATTCTTAACAGCATTTTGTCCTGTGGAAGTATCTTAAGACTTGTTTTAAAAACAGTAACATCAATTTCTTTACATTTGTCACCCCCTTTGAATAATAGGCAAACACACTGTCAAAATAAAAAATTGTCCCATAGGTATGTAAGTACAAAAATGATTCATTTGTCAAGGATTCCTTTGCTCAACTGCCTAATCATCTGGGGGTCCCTTGTTTGAGGTGTTTCTGCTATTGCCAGGGGTCCTGCTCAGTAAAAAGTGAAGACAAGAAAAATCATACAAAGTCAGAGGTCAGTCAGACATGTGTCACACATCTGTAATGTTCATGCCAGCCTTCCCTTGGCATCAAATGGGAGGTGAGTTTAGTCATAGGTTAGTATCAACATTGTCATACATTTTATATACATGTCTATGCCAAGAATTTTCGAAATGGTTCATCTTTTTTCTTAATTTTCTGGTATGCATGTGCTACCTACAGTTGTGTGTGCCCACATGTGTGAACAACTTCAATAAAAGTCATGAGCTGCAGTTTGTTCAAGTCTGTTGAAACTCTGACATCATGTTGAATTTTGAATTTCCATGTTGGGAAATTCATTGTTCTTCCCTCTCACCACATCGAAGAGAGGTGCAACTCATAAGTCAACAAACAGCCTCCTCCCTCGATGAATGGCCTCCTCTTTCCCTTGACAAACAGTCTCCTCAACAAACAGCCTCCCCCCTCTCTTGACAAATGGCCTCCTGCCTCTCTTGACAGATGGCCTCCCCTCTCGGCAAATGGCCTCTTCCCTCTCTCAATGGATGGCCTCCCCTCTCTTGACAGATGGCCTCCCCTCTTGGCAAATGGCCTCTTCCCTCTCTCAATGGATGGCCTCCCCTCTCTCGACAGATGGCCTCCCCTCTCAGTGAATGGCCTCCTCCCTCCCTCAATGGACAGCCTTCTCCCTCTCTTGATGGACAGCCTCCTCCCTCCCTTGGCGAACAGCCTCCTCCCTCCCTTGATGAACAGCTCCTGCCTCCCTCAACGAATGGTCTTGTCCTTCTCTTGGCCGATGGGCTCCCCTCCCTCAATGAACAGCTTTCCCCCTCCCTCAACTAACAGTCTCATCCTTCCCTCAATGAACAGCCTTCAATGAACAGCCTCATCCCTCCCTCAATGAATGGTTCTTGTACTTCCTTCCATGAACAGCCTCCCCCCTCCCTCAACAAACAGTCCCTTCCTTCCCTTGATGAACAGTCTTCCCCTTCTCTCAGTGAACAGCCTCCTCCCTGCCTTGATGGACAGTCTCCTCCCTTGACAAATGCTCTCCTCCTGTGTGTTGGTCCCCTCATACTATACTTCTTAGGCTATAGGCCCACTACATGTATTCTTTAAAGTAGTCAAATATATTTATTCAGTCTATTTCCTGACCCAAATTGAGCCCAAGCAAATCAATGACTGAGATATGACTATTATATGACTATTGTATGACTAGTACATGACTGTGGTGTAATATATGATTTGCAGTGTGTGACTAATGTATGACTATTGTAGTATGAGTGTAGTCAGAAATGCTTAAAAAAAATGACATTTAGTCATACATCCTCAAATTCATGACTTTCTTCTGACCAACTTCTGACTTTGCTCTTTACTGAGGGTCCTGGAGTAGTTATGTATGGATTTGGTTAAGTTTCAAACTCTGTCACTCATGCCTCTTCCAACAACTGTCCTTGCTCTCCCCCACTATAACAAATCACTGACATTCCATATATGGTAGTCAGCTTGAGAATGCGCTACTGTGCATTCTCAAGCCCCTAACCCCCTAAACTAAACTAACCTACCCTAACCTCCTAATCTAACTGAGAATGTGCTACTGTGTGGGGAGAAATATATATCCCTAACCCTAACCATTAACTCTAACCTCCTAACCTGAGAATGCACTACTGTGCAGGGAGAAAAAGATCTCCAACCCTAACACCTAACCTCCTAACCTAATGTATAAGTAAATAAAAAATAAAAGGTGAATTCCTCCAAGTGCAGCAGAAAATAAATATCCAGGCCAGGAATCAAACCAACACCATATGACTAAGTAATGTCAATTCACCAAGAGTTAACCACTATACCATTCCAGCAATTGCTTTTGGTGAACGGTGTGAACTATGTCTTGAAATATTTCTGCTTAAGGTGCACAAATTTGGGAATAAGATTTGTCATACCTTCCTTTTATAGAAATGCATAGTGGGGGAGAGCTATGGCAGCTTCTTTCAACCTTGACTCCCTCCAAAATTTTATTGTCAGTTCGTTCACCCCTCTGTATTCTAATCTACTTATAAACCAATCTGCATTTCAATTTTTACTAGAATGGGACATCCAAATATCGAACAGCGCAAATTCACCTTTTGCCCAAATCTTGCTGGCTATGACTTGGAGAACCTCATCACGCAATGTCCTGTGTGCACTTGCTTCTTTGCTGCTTGCTGTCACCATCAAACCTTTGGTGGCAGTTTGGCTCTACCCAACAAACAACCTTGCCACCACTTCCAGCTTGTCTTTATTGATGGTGCATGTTCCAATAATGGTCGGGACAATGCTAAAGCTGGGCTGGGTATGACCATCAGTGACAATGAAGAATATTGCTGGAGTATTGCTGTAAAAGATGCAGTAGACCTGGGTGGATCCAGAACTAATCAACAAGCTGAGTTGTTGGCGGCGATAGAAGGTTTGAAGCAGTTGGAGGCTGCAAATCAGCTTGAAGTGATCTACAATGCAATGGGAAAGGGAGATAGCCACCACAAGCCAGCCAGCCACCACACAGACGATCTGTGTTCTACCTACATTGTTGTGGCCAATTCTGAGTATGTTGTGAAAGGGATCACAGAATGGCTTCCCACTTGGCATGTATGTCTTTCATAACTTACTCCCCAGATCACTCACAAATGGATTTTTTTTTACAGGTCAGGGACTGGCATACGACAGCTGGAAAATGACCTATGAACTTAGACTTATTTTTGAAGCTGGATGAAGTTACTGCAAGCTTGGAGAAGAACGGCATCACAGTTGGCTTTTGGCACATTCCAAGGGCATACAAACACAAGGCTGATCACCTGGCAAAGCTTGCAACTGGTGTTTAATGTTTAACAGCTTCTCATCATAGCTAATAGTAACTGGATTAATAATTCATTTTATTATTATAAGTGTAAACTTATCTCCCTACTTTTATTAAGTCATATCAAGCAAAGTTTACTAGATGACAGGTGAATTTCACATGCTTTCAAGGCCCCTTCCATAATCCCATAGTGTATAAAGTTTAAATTTATCCAATGAGGGCTTTCTATAAATACAATTCAAAACATTGTGCTAGAATATTATGTTGATATCAGTGAATTTGCATGGAGATGCAATGAGTGATGAATCTGACAAGCGACCCATGGCCATAAGCATTGATCCTGTCTACTCTGAGTAGTGTTTGAAAGTCCGGTCTGGTCCGGTTTTTTGATGCCCAAGGGCTTTAACCGTAACTGTAACCGGTCTGCCTTTTTCCTAGAAGTCAAAAAACCGGACCGGACCGCAAAAAACCGCGGTCTGCG
>Ga0307507_10010727_pt1 | contig 11748 bp, 6 predicted proteins | sample 7_EM_MG_FD_207223 | JGI IMG/M metagenome (GOLD analysis project Ga0307507, IMG submission 207223) | Populus trichocarpa ectomycorrhiza microbial communities from riparian zone in the Pacific Northwest, United States - 7_EM | ecosystem: Host-associated > Plants > Roots > Unclassified | place...
ACTGAGTACATAATCCATGTTGCAAGATTAAATATTTTTATCTTAGTTATTTCTTAATTAAATATCAATTTATTCAATTAAACATAATTTATGATTGAAAATCTTTTTGTGTCCAAAAAAAAAAAAGGGTGGAAATACCTATATACTATTTTTTTTGACACTCAGAAAATTATCCGTATGGCTGGTGGGCAACGATGAGTATCGCATCAAATACTTGAAAAGTAAAAGCAAGGTGGGTAACATAAACTCGCTATAACAGAAAGTCTATGACGAGGCAAAGACTTGATTAATCCATGTGGTGGCTGGCCTGTTCTTGTAAATAATTAACCCTTATCACATCACCCTCATTAATCTTTAATTCCAGGAAACAATGGGAAGGTGCATTATTCTTCATCATGCGTTGTTTTCTTATGAAAAGTTCAGTGAATATCTGCGCTTTCTCCTTTAGTAGCTTTTGCAACTGTAATGTAATACACTAATTCTCAGTGTAAAAATTGTATTGCTTCTTCTCTTACTTTTGGTCAATGGAAGAAGGATACGAAGGACAAAATCCACAGCTTACAGAAAGAGCTAAGCAGGAGGAGCAGCTTGAAATTCACTGAGCCACAGGATCTGAGCTAAGGCAAAGTACACACCACCTTGCTTTTCATCTGAGAAGCCGGTGCGAGCTCTCTCTCGCATCTTGATGAGAGGCTGGCAGGTGGCTGCTGCTGTCTAGTGCTTGTGCTGCGTTTCCAGGGTTTTTATATCCCACATCGAAAAGAACTGAAAATACGCGTGTCAACGTAGTCTATAAAAAGAGAAGCGTGAAACTATACAAATCATACCTTTCTCGGCCTTTTGGCTAAGATCAAGTGTAGTATCTGTTCTTATCAGTTTAATATCTGATATGTGGGCCAACGGCTCACACGATATTAAATTTATTTTTTCATGGGGAAGGCCTATAACAGTAGCTTGCTACTGAGGTCCTCGCGCGTCGCCTATGCGTTGCACTGTTGCATTGGCCTGGCGCACCCTTCCAATAGTAGTTTAATAATTCGAAGCTTGCAAAGCTAATAATAATATTGTAACAAGTTGATGTCGGCAGCCCTATGTTTTTCGCTTACGAGGCACAGTACTGTACTTGTTTTGAGGCGAATAATTTCATGTCATATTCCATTTTTACAGGTGTATTTCCTGAAGCCCTTAGTCTTGGTTGGGACTGAATTGTGGATTGTTAAGTGATAATGGAGATTGAAATTTTTAAAAAGTTGTTTTTAGTTTTTACTGCTAATTGGATCAAAAACTTTTAAAGGTAAAAATATTATAAGATGGTTTTTGTTTCAAATTAATATTTAAATTATAACATATTAAATTGATATGAATTAATCAAAAAAAAATTTAATTTATAATTGGATTATAAACTTCAAGTTTTTTTTTTATTATTATATAATAAAAAAATATAAATATCAATTTAAAATTAAATATCAATTTAAAAAATAAAAAAAATTATTAAAACTCTAATATTAAAAACATTAAAAAGGGTCAAACTAGGCCAAGTGGGCATAAAATTAATTATTTATTAAATATCAAAATATATTATACAAATAGTAATTATGCAAAATTTTATGTTTTCAATTAATATAGACTTAAAAAGTTTTTTGTAATTTCATTCTTATAGTTCCTTTAAACTATTTAATTAATCATTAAATTAATTAAATAATGCTTTAATCATTCTTTTGCTCATGCATTTTATATGGTGAATATATTTATTACTATATTTTGACATTATGTTTTTTTTAAAATAATTATATTTTAACTATTTGAATATATCTTTTAATTATTAATCTTTTCACAAATAATTAGGTTTTTTTAATGAAAGTAAAAAATAAATATTGATAAACAATTCAAATATCTAAATAAAAATTTTAAATTCTTTTTTTAAACTTCTTCGTCCTTGTAAATTCATATTTTCTCTTATATATTTATTTTAATGTCCCTCAAATAAGAAATAAGAAATTAATTTTTTAATTGAAAACAAAACTTACGATACTTGCAAACCATATTAAAAGACTAATTTTTAAAAAAAAAATAGAGTAAAAACAAAAAAAAAAAGCTAGGTATGCCAGCCCAACCTTGTGGCTAAGCGCGCCCAGGCTTGTAAAAAAAGGCCCAGGCGTGTGGGTTTTCTAGCCCAGATCTACTTGCTTGGATCTTTTTTTTTTAATGGGGCCAAATCCACTCTCTTTACTTCTTTTTTAAAAAAAAAACCATAGACAACATCTCATCTATCTACCTAGGTTTTGACCGTTACAAAGGTGACTTTGGGGTTTGATTTTTTTTTTACCTAAAAAATCATTTTTCAAACAATTTTTTTACCAAAAACCCTAATAAAACACCTTAGAAATCAAAATAAATATATTTGTGGCATCAATTAACCCAAAATGGGTTATAAAACATAAAAAATCAATCCGAATTGAAAAAACTTTCAAAGCCCAGATTTACCTACTCATGGATGTTTACATAAAAAACTCTTAACCATTGAATTCCTCTCATCAAATGAAATCCATCAACATCAAGATCGATTTTTCATGGTAAAAAACGATGTCAAGTGACAATTTTTTTTTTCTAACTAGAATCTGATAACTTTCTCTCTCTTCTCTCATTTTAAGGATTGAAATGTTAAAAAACAAAATCAACCCAAGATTACTTTACCCCATTTTACTTTTCATGATAGATTGGCTAAACTAAGAGAAAAAAAAAATAACATTGAAATATATTTTTATTGAGCAATTAGAATTGTTTTCTAAGATTTATAACTGCCTAAAAAGTCTAATATACTTTGTGGGACCTTTTAAAAAACCAATCAAGAAGACTTTATGAAAAATAAATATTTTTATATAAAAAATGTAAAACATATATTTGGCATTCTAAAAATAGAAAAGCATTTTACAAATAATTTACCAAAGACTAAATTTTAAATCTAATAGATTTTTATATATTTCTTTCTAAATATTTTCTAAATTCACATAAGATAAAAATGAAATTTGAATCTTTAATAAAATCTATTTATTCATAAAATAGATTAATAATTTAATTAACTTATATATCAAAATAAAAATTCCAAAAACTATAGGAACTATAAACAAAGAAAGTGTGAGGATTAAAAAACACTTTTTTGTCATTTTATATTTTCCATGAATGATTTCCTTGTTTACACTTTGGCTCCCTTTGTAATCTTTTTATAGTTAACAAAACTTTTTAAATTTGCTATAATTTAGACATAAAAGGATGTAATTGTTTCTTAAAAAAAATTGGAGGATCAAACTATAAAATAATATTGGCATTACAATGTTTTACCTAATCATTTTCTTATATTCTATAATATCCATTTTGTCTGTACGTTGTGTATATATATTCATTAGATACTTGATCCATGCTTCACCGTGGGTCAAATATTGTTTTTCTAAAAACAATTGTATACACATGTTTTTTCGACTCGTTTTCATTGTTAAAACAATTCTAAGCAAAAATAAAAAAGTTTATGCATATATGTAATTAAATAAATCGAAAAGTATGTGTGTTAATAAATGGAAAAAAAACATAAACGATAACTAAAAATAAAACTGAAAAAATCTAAAGATGTGCAAATTAAAATATTTAATCTCACATGACGAGACATTTATCCGGTTGTGTTTGCTAAATTTGTTTATTCAAATAATACACATTGAATTGATTGAATAAAATAAAAGAAAAAAGAAAAAAAATATTATGCAAGGGTGCACAAATTAGAAATATCATCTGAAAATAAATATTTTTTATTTTAAAAATAAAGTTCATCTATACAAAAGATAAAAGAAATTATAGATAAATAAGAAAAACCTATTAAAAAATTAAATGCATGCAAAATAACTAAAAAATAATTATCATTTAAAAGTGGTTTTGTAAACAAAATAAAAAAGAGAAGGGGTATTAATATAAATATAAATATAAATAAAAAATAATTCTAAAAAAAACATATAAAAAGCAGTAATTTTAAAAAATAGAAAACAATGATTAAAAAAAAAAAAGCTAGACATCGCTGAGCTTGACAAGCCACACCAGCTTGCTTAACCCATTTCATAAGGGCTCACGTGACTAGGTTTTTGTTTTTTTGTTTTTGTAGTTTTTTTGAAAAAAAAAAAGATTCAGAGAGACATATCATCTGTATTGCCTAGTTTCTAGCCGTTTTGGGGTCGAAAAAACAAAGCTGATAGTTGTTTCAACCCAAAAACTTAATTTTCAATCCATTTATACCCAAAACATCTAGGCAATTTGATAAGCTTATTCTTGGCCTTGAAAAACCCAAAAAATCATCCCAAAACTTGAAATCAACTCTAAACTAAAAATCTTACTTAGATCATATATGTTTTTCTTAGCAATTTCAAAGTAAAAAAAAAAAACCCTAATGTTAGTTCCCCTCATTAAAAAAAAAAAACAATTTGACTTATATTTTAACTATTTTGGTGGTTGAAATCAGTTCAAACATAAATTTTCTCTTTAACACCAGATTCCAGCGATTTTCTCTCACCCCTCTCATACCAGGAGCCAAAAAAATAAGAAAAATAAAGTTGGGGATCAAAAATTAATTTTTCCTTTTAATTTTGAAACGTAAAGGGACCGGATATATATAATTTCTAAAATATAGGGACTATAATAAACATTTTGTTCTAATTTTTTGAATTCCTTACATGTTTTTCACTTTGATCCCTCGCCTTTCAATCTCACCCTCCCCCAATAAATTAGCTTTTAATTTGGTTTAATAAGGTTAAATTTAAAAAAAAAATGAAAAAAAATAACACTGTTAACAGTCCATCAACAATACCATGTCAGTAAATCCCTCATACGTTTTAGGTTTTAGTCAATAATAATCAACTCTGTGTATTTCGGCCTATCCTACTCCTTTCAACGGTTCTACCAACGGGACAGACCCATCACAAAATGGGAAGCAATTTCTCTATCGTTCAGGAGGAAAAAAAGTGGGAAAGAAAAGGAGATGTTCCACGTAATTAATGAATAAATCTCATTCACAGAATATATCATCTTTTATTCACATCTGGGAGAGATGGCATACAAAAAAATCATATGACAACATGGACCGCTTCACACATTATGAAAAAATCAAATGCGCATCAAATAATGGGAGCTCAGGGAACGATGTCCAAATGTTTTGCTACATACGTCGGTAACAAAACCTTGATATATTATTCTTGCTCAGGGATGCCCACTTTCACCTGCACAAACATACACTGAGCCGGGAGAAAGAATTATATGCTTGGTGCTTCTCCAGCAGGTCCCGGCCGGGCATTTAACAGGGGCTGGAGGGCTTTGACCACGATGCTCATGTTTGGCCGGAAATCAGCCTCATATTGCACACACAAGGCAGCAACGGCAGCCATCTGTAATGAAGACAAGATGAGTTCAACGGCGAGGCTTTAGACATTTGCAATCCAGTATCTTATACATGCTGTTTGTTAAGGTTTCCACCTCATGAAGGCCACATAAATCATCTAGCAATGCAAAGCCTCATTCAAATTGGATGCAATGGATCACTCATGGCAGTTTTGGAGACATCCGAACAAATTGACGAGTCAATTTTTCAATAATACAAGTTTCCTTTTACAGATAAATTTTAGAAGTGCGGTGCAAATACCTTTGCAACTGCCTTGGGTGGGTACTCTCCTTGTAATCTTGCATCAACACACTGCTTAACCTTGTCCTCGCTAAGTTTTGGTGTAGCCTGACACATACAAACACTCAATAGTCAGCAAGGACAGAAAGAAAAAGGAACACACAGGTTTCGAAAGCTTAGAAAGAGAGAACAAGTGCTAGGCATGAGACAACAAATAGTGATTAGTACCCATGTCACTAGACTCTGCTGTCCACGTGGTAAAGTGTGATCAACAGGTTTCCTCCCAGTCAGAAGCTCAAGCAGGACAACACCAAAACTGTACACGTCACTCTTTGCATTCAATTGTCCAGTCATTGCATATCTGCCAATCACAAAGATGGTCAACGCACAGCAATCAAGGCACACACTATCACAACAAGTTTCGAAAGCAGGGTGTCTTAGCAATTAAACTTAAGCATAAGTTGATAGCAGGGAGGAACACAAGAAAATCAAATTATAACTACAATTTACAAGCTTTCAACTAAGAATAATTATCAGAAACATACAAGTTTCCTTTTCTTCTCTGAACATTTTCTAGCAAGCAATAAAGCATTGGTGGATTTTAAGTTCTGAAAGGGAAACTAAATTATCAAGTAAAAATCTCAGATAGTGGATCCAATAAGCAGCTCTGTCCTTTAGCTTCCTCATAACCACATATTAGAAAACCAAAAACAGATTTTGACACAGTGAAACGTAGATGTGAAAGAAGTGTATAAACAATCGACCAATAGCTTACTCAGGAGCATGATAACCAAATGTTCCCAAAACTCGAGTGGAATGAAGACGTGCTGCCATATCAGGAGCTTGATTTGACAAATCGAAGTCGGCAATTTTTGCAACATCATCATCAAAAATAAGAACATTGCTGGACTTAATGTCACGATGAACGATGTGAGGATCAGCCTTTTCATGCAAGTATTCAAGCCCTTTTGCAGCACCAACAGCAATTTTTACACGCTGAGGCCATGTAAGGACAGGACCAGGCTGTGCTCCTTTAACACCTTTCCTCCCTAAATTAACAAGACATTGACAACTAGGGCATCAATCATGCAGATAATAAGAACCAACATTTCATTGTAAGATCCAAAGAACACGAGAGTATTTGCAACTTTATAGAAACATTGTAAACTCTCAATGTTACCTAATTTCATTAAAAATCTTTTAGTGCTGGTGTTTTGACATCTATTAAAATTTCATACAAGCAAATGCTGATGAATTTCCACTGTATCCTTTTTTGAATAGCAAGGTTTTTATTGATGGGTTCGAAACCAGGAACATTTGCTATGTAATATGTGCCTACCACCACAAGGTTTGTTAGGCATGTAAAATCAAATGAATGCTGAGAAAACAAGTTCTCATGAATAAAATGTTTATCGAAATCAAATAAAGATGCCACATCGTATAATTTTAATGGTGGAAGCTCTTTTCTCTGACTACATAGGACAGCACTCGGAAAAGGATAAGAACTGTGATCAATTATGGTGTTTGAAAGGAATAAAAGACTCTAGCTCCAAGCATATAAAACTAGTCAGTATCAGAAACAAGATAAAGTACCTAGAAAAATGGAATGAATTTATTAAGATTTCATAACAGGACAATTGACACAACAAGGCTTACCATGAAGAATATCATGAAGCGATCCATTAGAAGCAAATTCATAGATGAGTACACGGGAACCCCCATCTACACAATACCCAAGCAACTGTACAAAATTTTCATGCTTCAACCTTGATACCATGGAGACCTGTGAAGCCATCCAAACATTTGATATGCCACGCAAAAAATTACAAATGAAATGGAATACGCAACAATTTAGGATTTCAAAGAAACCTGGGATAAGAATTCATCATCAGGTTGTTTGCTGGCATCTAATTTTTTTATTGACGCATCCTGCCCACTTTTAAGAACACCATAATATACTCTTCCATATGATCCTTCCCCTATCAATGAACTTGTCCCAAAGTTATCTGTAACTTCCTTAAGTTCATCCCCCGATATTTCAGGGACTTCAATAGGCTGGATTTTAAAAGCCTGAGCGCCCTTGGGAGCTGTTTCTGATGCATGATAATTTCCTAAATTGCCTGTTTGGTCAAATGCAAATCAGCAAATAGAATGAATAACTAAACCTGAATTCAGAAAAAAAGAAAAATAGAAGGGAGTGAACTTTTCACTAAAACATTTTAGAAAAAAAGAGATAGAGTGCACCATAAGAATATAGGTACACATTTACTGGAAAACATAAATATATCACTCTTGCTACAACGCTTCTAGCCAAGAGATATTACCAGCTGAGCTTTTAACTGTATACTGGCCTCCATAGTCAGCAGCTTTATGGATGTCATCTTCTTCACAACAGCCGAAGCAACTCATGATTCAAAATCTTTATAAATCCCACTCTGCAACGCAAAATATTTAACACGGCCATTAAAAAACATAAAAAAAAAAACACTAAAGAGATCAGAAGAGTTAACATGCACATGGTTATCAGCACAAAATAACATGCCCAAAACAAGAAAACCCCACACGTTTTTTCAACATGCCATCAGAAATGGATTTATTCAAAATAACACCCAGTTTAGATACCAAAGGCACGAATAAACACAAGCAAAGGATTGTCTTCCACACTCCACAGAAATTGGCCAAGTATTCCCCCATAAAAGAAATCAATTTGGATTTAAAAGCAAGGCCATGAAATCAGTAGAATCCCACAATTCCCAGTTCCTCCAACTTTCTTATAAAAGAATCCCAGAAAAAATTATCGTCACAGAAACTGACATATAAAGCAGAGGTAACTGACTCTCACTCCAGAAATGCATAATACTGATATTTACTAAATAGTACCAACAAAAAGGCAATAATAATAATTAAGACAAAATTAGAAGAATATTTAAGACAACGACTCGGTATATCTCATTAAAATTCCTAAAATTTACAAACAAAAAAAAAGACCTGTAAATTAAACGCATGCTGCAACCTTTAGCAATTAAGCACGACGAAAAGAAATGAAAAAAAAAAAAGAGAGGCAGAAGAGATGGATCCGTACAAAGAGCTGACAATCACTATGCTTGACCAGTCAGTGTGTGGGAGAGAGCAGGAGGATCTGAGACGTGGAGGGCGGCCAAGTGTGCGCAGGATAGGGAGGGATAGACTGACAGAAGAAGGAGAGAAGGAGGGGTTTCTTTTACGACTTGTTTAGACTGAGTTTTGAAGTTAACGCAGGAAAATTGCAAATTTAAATACAATTTTTTTTTTTTTTATGAGATTGGCAGATACGCGCTAAGCTTGACAGAATTGACTTTACCGTCTAAAGCTTCCGATTTCTCTCAGGTCGCGAAGTCTTAAGTACCAGGAATGATATTACGTGTCTGAAACTGATTGGATTCTGTCTACATAGTTTCTTATTACTGATTGGCAGTTGGGTCAAAGCTGACTGGTCGTCTTAGGTGGATTCATTCGTTCAACCTGTTTGGACGTTTTCTTCTCTGTTTTTTTTTCCCGGAAAATTTCTCATATTTGGTATTTATGTCCATTACTAACCCATAAATTCAATTTTTATTTGGTAGTGTTATTAATGTAATATGCATGTGCCTGTGGATATACTTATTTAAAACAGATATATTATTATTTAATTGAATCATTTATATTTTAAAGGTAAAACGGCAAGGTCAACAAAATTAAATAATAAGTTTGATTAAATTTCTCATCAACCATCTATACGAAAGAAAAACAATATGAAAGTTTTTTATTTTTTTATGTTCAATCGAATATAAATATTAAATTCATGATATTCGGTGTTTAAAGAGAATCTTAGAGTTTGCATACGAAACACACCTCTGAAAAATATTATATAGACTAGCAAATAACATCACCATTTTTATAACAAATGAAGATTTAAGTTTAGTTATTGCCATGGGATTCCTCTTCCATTCCTTTGAATTAGAAGACCCATTCAAATTGTGGACTTCTATTTGGATTTTATTGTTATAATTTTTATAAATTGATGTCATGAATTGATTTATTTATATTCATAGAAATTTTCAAAGATGCAATTAAGTTCTTTCAAAACGTATGCTAGATGTTTTCCTATTCAATTTAGGCGTTTGAATTATAATTAATTATTTTTATTTCTAATTTAAGCATGTTCATTGGGGTTTATAATTAATAATTTATTTTGTTTAAAACAATGATAAATCTAGATAAAATAAAGAAAAATTCATTAATGATGTCAGTTTTACAACCAATCTAATATTAAAGGATAAAATTGAAAAAAATATTTTTTTTAATTAATAATAATATTAAATAAACATTCAAATTGCCTCCAAGACCAAATGATTAGACCAAAAAAACTAATATGAGACTACAAATAAGATCCTGAAGCCGAACGTTAAAATATATACTTTTAAGGGAAATAGATTAATTGAATTGTTTATTTTTTTAAGAAAAAAACTTATGCCAAAGTTAAGTGTTGTTTTTTCTTTATGGGTATTAAAATAATTTAACCTTCTAAATAAGTTGCAAAGAAACAGTAGCAATAATCCACAATAATCGAAGGAGGGTGGCTGCTTTTTTTTTTTTTTTTGAACAAAGCAGTCTATATATGAAACTTCAAAACCTGTGTAAATTTTTCTAATCAACAACTCGTCAAATCATAGACACTAATTCAATTAAAAAGTTTAATTCTCAACAAATTTAATGTTGAATGATAAAATTAAAAAATAAATCTCATAGTAAAAAACTTACCAAAACAAAAAAGAACTAGAATCAAATTTGAAAGAAGAAAAAAACGAAGAAGGATGAAATTGAAAAAAAATCAAAAATAATTTGAAAGAAAAATAATTAAAAGAATGAGGACTTAATCTGACATGGTCAAAATTTAAAGGAGGGTGAGATTGAAAATAAAATCCAATTTTAAGAATTAATTAAAATAAAAAAAATAAGAATCTGAAAAAGAGGAATGAAAGCGAAAACAAATAAACTTGAAGGGCTAATATGGAAATTTGAGAGTCGAGAGTAGTTTTTTCGGGGAAAAGAGAAAAAAAAAAGGGAAAAAAAGTTGTCGATGACTCACTGGACCTCAAATAAGTACACGCACTACATAGAAAGAAATAGAGGGTCCAATCAAAGTAGATGACATGACATAAGTATTTTTTTGTCACTGTAGTTAGTCACATGCGTTGCTCGAAGGCGTTGAACGCATCAACAACTTTTTTTTCTACTAAAAATACAACATTTCCTCTAGAAACAAAGCATTATCATGAAAAACCACTTTGCAATTACCAATTAGCCCCTGAAACCAAGCTATTGAAAACTTAAATTGAAGCTTAGATTCTGAAATATGAAATGAGACTCTAGACCATAGCTTAATGTTTTTCTGGTTTTAAGGGCAATCAAATAATTATGTTGTACTAAAAAAATAAAAAACCAAGATGCCCCAAAACAAATCTATAATGACAAGTGAGTTAAGTAAAAAGACTATTATACCTTTAAAAGATAATTTCTATGTAGTTTTTTAAGAGTATTTTTATCAATTCACTATTATAATTCACGGTAAATCAAGACTAATGTATAATATTTTTGTCACACCATTTAGTTTTTGTAATTATTTATGACGATGTATTATGGGTAGTTGATTTATTTGTCCAATCTATTTTAACAACTCAAGTTATATTTATATAAAATATGCTTACCAAATATGTGGTTTTCCTCGTAATTTTATATCTATATCAAAATTCTTTCTAAAATTCAAGATTATAGCTGCTTTAGATATTTTAGTCTCTAAATTTGGATTATTGTGTTGCGTGGTGGATCAGATCAAACTTTTTTAAATGTATAAACAATATTCAAACAATAGTAACATATTTTCTAATAAAAAGAATTAATTTTATAAGGGTTGATATGATATAACCTGATCAATTTGACCGGTCTAAAAATAATTAAAATGACTCGTAAAAATATAGTTTGACTAAAAAAAAATTGAAGACAACATCTTTTATTTTAATACGGAGACGAAAACATATTAGATTAACGCGGTTCAACCCAGGTTAAGCTGTCAAATCCAT
>Ga0307507_10010729_pt1 | contig 11746 bp, 13 predicted proteins | sample 7_EM_MG_FD_207223 | JGI IMG/M metagenome (GOLD analysis project Ga0307507, IMG submission 207223) | Populus trichocarpa ectomycorrhiza microbial communities from riparian zone in the Pacific Northwest, United States - 7_EM | ecosystem: Host-associated > Plants > Roots > Unclassified | place...
CGCAATGTCACTGCTAATCTATAAATCATCAGCGAAAACAGAGTCACTGTAGACCTTGTAATCGTCAATGAATGGTGAGTGACAACCGACGTATGGAATCGATAACAAAAGTAGAGTCATGGCTGACGCATGGAATTGTCAAAAACACTATGTCACGACGGATCTACAAATCTTAAGCGAAAACAGAGTCACTGTAGACCATGAAATCGTCAACGAATAGTGAGTGACAACCGACGTATGGAATCGATAGAGTAAATGAATTCAGGACCGATACATCAAATCGATAGCAAAAATAGAGCCATGGATGACGCATGGAATTGTCAAAATGTTATGTCACGACGGATCTATAAATCGTCAGCGAAAAGAGAATTCCTGTAGACCATGAAATCATCAATGAATACTGAGTGACAGCCGACGTATGGAATCGATAGCATAAATGAATTCAGGACCGACACATCAAATCGATAGCAAAAATAAAGCCAAGGCTGACGCATGGAATTGTCAAAAACACTATGTCACGACGGATCTACAAATCTTCAGCGAAAACAGAGTCACTGTAGACCATGAAATCGTCAACAAATAGTGAGTGACAACCGACGTATGGAATCGATAGAGTAAATGAATTCAGGACCGATACATCAAATCGATAGCAAAAATAGAGCCATGGATGACGCATGGAATTGTCAAAAGCGTTATGTCACGACGGATCTATAAATCGTCAGCGAAAAGAGAATCCCTGTAGACCATGAAATCATCAATGAATACTGAGTGACAGCCGACGTATGGAATCGACAGCGTTAAAGAATTCAGGACCGACGCATCAAATCGATAGCAAAAATAAAACCAAGGCTGACGCATGGAATTGTCACTATAGTCAAAATCATTAATGAATACTAAGTGACAGCTGACGTATGGAATTGACAGCGTCAATGAATTCACGACCGACGCATCAAATCGATAGCAAAAAATAGAGTCATGGCTGACGCATGGAATTGTCAAAAACTCTATGTCTGTGCTGAACCATAAATCATCAGAAAAAACAGAGTCGCTGTAGACCTTGAAATCACCACTGAATACTGAGTGACAGATGACGTATGGAATCGATAGAGTTAATGATTTCACGACCGACGCATCGAATCGATTGCAAAAATAGACTCATGGCTAACGCATGGAATTGTCAAAAACGCTATGTGACAGATTATCCATAAATCGTCAGCGAAAACAGTCACTGTAGACCTTGAAATCATGAATGAATACTGAGTGACAGCCGACATATGTAATCGACAGCGTCAATGAATTCACGACAGAGGCATCAAATCGACAGCAAAAATAGACTCATGGCTGAAGCATGGAATTGTCAAAAACGCTATTTGACGGCTGATCCATAAATCGTCAGCGAAAAGAGGGTCACTGTAGGCCTTGAAATCATCACTGAATACCGAGTGACACCTGACATATGGAATTGACAGCGTTAGTGAATTCGCTACCGACGCATCAAATTGATAGCAAAAATAGAGTAAATCATCAGCGAAAACAGAGTCCCTGTAGACCTTGTAATCGTCAATGAATAGTAAGTTACAACCGACGTATGTAATCGACTGCGTCAATAAATTCACAACCGACACATCAAATCGATAGCAAAAATAGACTCATGGCTGACGCATGGAATTGTCAACAACGATATGTGACGGCTGATCCATAAATCGTCAGCGAAAACAGAGTCACTATAAACCTTGAAATCGTCAATGAATACTGAGTGGCAGCTGACATATGGAATTGGCAGCTTCACTGAATTCACTACCGACGCATCAAATCAATAGCAAAAATAGAGTCATGGCCGACGCAAGGAATTGTTAAAAACGCAATGTCACTGCTAATCTATAAATCATCAGCGAAAACAGAGTCACTGTAGACCTTGTAATCGTCAATGAATGGTGAGTGACAACCGACGTATGGAATCGATAACAAAAGTAGAGTCATGGCTGACACATGGAATTGTCAAAAACACTATGTCACGACGGATTTATAAATCTTAAGCGAAAACAGAGTCACTGTAGACCATGAAATCGTCAACGAATAGTGAGTGACAACCGACGTATGGAATCGATAGAGTAAATGAATTCAGGACCGATACATCAAATCGATAGCAAAAATAGAGTCATGGATGACGCATGGAATTGTCAAAAGCGTTATGTCACGACGGATCTATAAATCGTCAGCGAAAATAGAATCCCTGTAGACCATGAAATCATCAATGAATACTGAGTGACAGCCGACGTATGGAATCGATAGCATAAATGAATTCAGGACCGACACATCAAATCGATAGCAAAAATAAAGCCAAGGCTGATGCATGGAATTGCAAAAACAATATGTCATGGCTTATCCCTTAATCTTCAACGAAAACACAGTCACTGTTGTCAAAATCATCAATGAATATTGAGTGACAGCTGACATATGGATTCGACTGCGTCAATGAATTCACGACCGACGAATCAAATCGATAACAAAAAATAGAGTCATGGCTGACGCATGGAATTGTCAAAAACTCTATGTCAGTGTTGATCCATAAATCTTCAGCAAAAACATAGTAGCTGTAGACCTTGGAATCATCACATAATACTAAGTGACAGATGACTTATGGAATCGGTAGAGTAAGTGAATTCAGGAATGACACATCAAATCGATAACAAAAATAGAGCCATGGCTGACGCATGGAATTGTCAAATGCGTTATGTGATGGCTGATTCACAAATCGACGGCAAAAAGAGAGTCACAGTAGACCTTGATATCATCAATGAATACTGAGTGACAGCTGACATATGGAATTGACAGCGGCACTGAATTCACTACCGACGCATCAAATCAATAGCAAAAATAGAGTCATGACCGACGCAAGGAATTGTCAAAAAAGCAATGTCACTGCTAATCTATAAATCATCAGCGAAAACAGAGTCACTGTAGACCTTGTAATCGTCAATGAATGGTGAGTGACAACCGACATATGGAATCGATAACAAAAGTAGAGTCATGGCTGACGCATGTAATTGTCAAAAACACTATGTCACGACGGATCTACAAATCTTCAGCGAAAACAGAGTCACTGTAGACCATGAAATCGTCAACGAATACTGAGAGACAGCGTTAACGAATTCAGGACCGACGCATCAAATCGATAGCAAAAATAAAGCCAAGGTTGACGCATGGAATTGTCAAAAACGTTATGTCCTTGCTGATCCATAAATCGACAGCGAAAACAGAGTCACTGTAGACCTCGTAATCAATCGTCAATGAACGGTGAGTAACAGCCGACGCATGTAATCGACAGCGTAAATGATTTCACGATCGACACATCGAATCGATAGCAAAAATAGACTCATGGCTGACAGATGGAATTGTCAAAAACGCTATGTGACAGATGATCCATAAATCGTCAGCGAAAACAGTCACTGTAGACCTTGAAATCATCAATAAATAATGAGTGACAACCGACGTATGTAATCGACAGCGTCAATGAATTCATGACAGAGGCATCAAATTGACAGCAAAAATAAACTCATGGTTGATGCATGGAATTGTCAAAAAGCTATTTGACGGCTGATCCATAAATCGTCAGCGAAAAGAGGGCCATTGTAGACCTTGAAATCGTCAATAAATACTGAGTGATAGCTGACATATGGAATTGACAGCATCACTGAATTCGCTACCGACGCATCAAATCAATAGCAAAAATAGAGTCATGACCGACGCAAGGAATTGTCAAAAACGCAATGTCACTGCTAATCTATAAATCATCAGCGAAAAAGAGTCACTGTAGACCTTGTAATCGTCAATGAATGGTGAGTGACAACCGACGTATGGAATCGATAACAAAAGTAGAGTCATGGCTAACGGATGTAATTGTCAAAAACACTATGTCACGACGGATCTACAAATCTTCAGCGAAAATAGAGTCATTGTAGACCATGAAATCATCAACGAATACTGAGTGACAGCGTTAACGAATTCCGGACCGACGCATCAAATCGATAGCAAAAATAAAGCCAAGGCTGACGCATGGAATTGTCACTGTAGTCAAAATCATCATAGAATACTAAGTGACAGCCGACGTAAGGAATCGACAGCTTCAATGAATTCACGACCGACGCATCAAATCGATAGCAAAAAATAGAGTCATGGCTGACGCACGGAATTGTCAAAAACTCTATGTCTATGCTGAACCATATATCATAAGCAAAAATAGAGTCTCTGTAGACCTTGATATCATCACTGAATACTGAGTGACAGATGACGTATGGAATCGATAGAGTAAATGAATTCAGGATTGAGACATCAAATGGATAGCAAAAATAGAGCCATGGCTGACGCATGGAATTGTCAAAAGCGTTATGTCACGACGGATCTATAAATCGTCAGCGAAAAGAGAATCCCTGTAGACCATGAAATCATCAATGAATACTGAGTGACAGCCGACGTATGGAATCGATAGCATAAATTAATTCAGGACCGACACATCAAATCGATAGCAAAAATAAAGCCAAGGCTGATGCATGGAATTTTCAAAAACAATATATCATGGCTTATCCCTTAATCTTCAACGAAAACACAGTCACTGTTTTCAAAATCATCAATGAATATTGAGTGACACCTGACGTATGGATTCGACTGCGTCAATGAATTCACGACCGACGCATCAAATCCATAGCAAAAAATAGAGTCATGGCTGACGCATGGAATAGTCAAAAACTCTATGTCTGTGCTGAACCGTAAATCATAAGCAAAAACAGAGTCTCTGTAGACCTTGAAATCATCACTGAATACTGAGTGACAGATGACTTATGGAATCGATAGAGTAAATGAATTCAGGAATGACACATCAAATCGAAGGCAAAAATAGAGCCATGGCTGACGCATGGAATTGTCAAATTCATTATGTGATGGCTGATTCACAAATCGACGGCAAAAACAGAATCACAGTAGACCTTGATATCATCAATGAATACTGAGTGACAGCCGCCGTATGTAATAGGTCATAGCCGACACATGGAATTGTCAAGAACGCTATGTCCTTGCTGATCCATAAATCGACAGTGAAAACAGAGTCACTATAGACCTCGTAATCGTCAATGAACGGTGAGTAACAGCCGACGCATGTAATTGACAGCTTCAATGAATTCACAATCGACACATCGAATCGATAGCAAAAATAGACTCATGGCTGACGCATGGAATTGTCAAAAACGTTATGTGACAGATGATCCATAAATCGTCAGCGAAAACAGTCACTGTAGACCTTGAAATCATCAATGAATACTGAGTGACAGCCGACGTATGTAATCGACAGCGTCAATGAATTCACGACAGACGCATCAAATCGACAGCAAAAATAGACTCATGGCTGATGTATGGAATTGTCAAAAACGCTATTTGACGGCTGATCCATAAATCGTCAGCGAAAAGAGGGTCACTGTAGACCTTGAAATCGTCAATGAATACTGAGTGACAGCTGACATATGGAATTGACAGCGTCACTGAATTCACTACCGACACATCAAATCAATAGCAAAAATAGAGTCATGACCGACGCAAGGAATTGTCAAAAAAGCAATGTCACTGCTAATCTATAAATCATCAGCGAAAACAGAGTCACTGTAAACCTTGTAATCGTCAATGAATGGTGAGTGACAACCGACATATGGAATCGATAACAAAAGTAGAGTCATGGCTGACGCATGTAATTGTCAAAAACACTATGTCACGACGGATCTACAAATCTTCAGCGAAAACAGAGTCACTGTAGACCATGAAATCGTCAACGAATACTGAGTGACAACGTTACCGAATTCAGGACCGACGCATCAAATCGATAGCAAAAATAAAGCCAAGGTTGACGCATGGAATTATCACTATAGTCAAAATCATCAATGAATACTGAGTGACAGCTGACATATGGAATCGACAGCATCAATGAATTCACGACCGACGCATCAAATCGATAGCAAAAAATAGAGTCATGGCTGACGCATGGAATAGTCAAAAACTCTATGTCTGTGCTGAACCATAAATCATAAGCAAAAACAGAGTCTCTGTAGACCTTGAAATCATCACTGAATACTGAGTGACAGATGACTTATGGAATCGATAGAGTAAATGAATTGAGGACCGACACATCCAATCCATAGCAAAAATAGAGCCATGGCTGACGCATGGAATTGTCAAAAGCGTTATGTCACGACGGATCTATAAATCGTCAGCGAAAACAGAATCCCTGTAGACCATGAAATCATCAATGAATACTGAGTGATAGCCGACGTATGGAATCGACAGCATAAACGAATTCAGGACCGACGCATCAAATCGATAGCAAAAATAAAGCCAAGGTTGATGCATCGAATTGTCAAAAACGCTATGTCACTGCTGATCCATAAATCACCGGCAAAAGCAGAGTAAATGTAGACCTTGAAATCGTCAATGAATTTACAACCAACGCATCAAATCGATAGCAAAAATAGAGTCAAATCTGACTGATGGAATTGTCAAAAACACTATGTCACGGCTGATCCATAAATCGCCGGCGAAAACAGAGTAACTGTAGACCATGAAATCGTCAATGAATACTAAGTGACAGCCGACATATGGAATCGACAACGTCAATGAATTCACAAACGACCCATCAAATCGATAGAAAAAATAGAGTCATGGCTGACGCTTTGAATTGTCAAAAACGCTACGTCACGGCTGATCCATAAATCGCCGGCGAAAACAGAGTAACTATAGACCTTGAAATCATCAATGAGTACTGAGAGAAAGTTGACGTATGGAATCGACAGCGTCACTGAATTCACGACGGACGCATCAAATACAGATCAAAAATAGAGTCAAAGCTGAAGCATGGAATTGTTAAAAACACTATGTCGCGGCTGATCCACAAATCGATGGCGAAAACAGAGCCACTGTAGACCTTGAAATCATCGATGAATACTGAGTGACAGCCGATGTATGTAATTGACAGCATCAATGAATTCACAACCGACGCATCAAATCAATAGCAAAAATAAGGTCATGGCTGACGTAGGGAATTGTCATAAACGTTATGTCACGGCTGATTCATAAATCGCCGGCGAAAACAGAGTAACTGTAGACCTTGAAATCGCCAATGAATACTGAGTGACCACTTTCGTATGGAATCGACAGTGTTAAAGAATTAATGACTGGCGCGTCAAATCAATAGCAACAATAACGTCCTGGCTGACGCATGGAATTGTTAAAAATGTCATGTCGTTGTTGATTTAGAAATCGCCGGCGAAAACAGAGTAATTGTAGACCATGATATCGTCAATGAATACAAAGTGATAGGTGTCGTAAGGAATCGACAGCGTCAATGAATTCACGACCAACGCATCAAATCGATAGCACAAATAGAGTCAAGGCTGACGCATGGAATTGTCAAAAACGCTATGTCACTGCTGATCTAGAAATCGCCGGTGAAAACAGAGTAACTTTAGACCTTGAAATCGTCAATGAATACTGAGTGATAGCCGACGTATGTAATCGACAACGTCCATGAATTCACAACCGACGCATCAAATCGATAGCAAAAATAGAGTCAATGGTGACGCAGGGAATTGTCAAAAATGGTATGTCACAGCAGATCCATAAATTGTCAGCGAAAACAAAGTCCCTGTTGAACTTGAAATCATCACTGAAAACTGAGTGACAGCTAACGTATGGAATCGACAGCGTCATTCAATTAACGAACGATGCATCAAATTGATAGCAAAAATAGAGTCATGGCTAACGTATGGAATTGTCAAAAATGCTATGTCACGGCTGATCCGTAAATTGCCGGTGAAAATAGAGTAACTGTACACCTTGAAATCGTCAATGAATACTAAGTGATAGCCGACGTATGTAATCGACAGCGTCAATGAATTCACGACCGACACATCAAATCGATTGCAAAAATAGAGTCAGGGCAGACTCATGGAATTGTCAAAAACGCTATGTCACGGCTGATCCATAAATCGCCGGCGAAAAAAAGAGTAAATGTAGACCTTGAAATCGTCAATGAATACTAAGAGAAAGCCGACATATGGAATCAACAACGTCAATGAATTCAAGACCGAGGCATCAAATCGATTGCAAAAAACAGAGTCAAGGCTGACGCATGGAATTGTCAAAAACGCTATGTCACTGTTGATCCATAAATCGCTAGCGAAAACAGAGGAACTGTAGACTTTGAAATCGTCAATAATACTGAGAGAAAGCCGACGTATGGAATCGACAACGTCTATGAAATCATGAACGATGCATGAAATCGATAGTAGAAATAGAGTCAAGGCTGACATATGGAATTGTCAAAAACGATATGTCACTATTAATCCATAAATCAATTACGAAAACAGAGTAAGTGTAGACCTTCAAGTCATCAATGAATACTGAGTGATAGCCGATGTATGGAATCGACAGCGTCAATGAATTCACGAACAATGCATCAAATCGATAGAAAAAATTGAGTCATGGCTAACGCTTGGAATTGTCAAAAACGCAATGTCACGGCTAATCCATAAATCACCGGTGAAAACAGAGTAACTGTAGACCTTGAAATCGTCAATGAATAATGAGTGACCACTGCCGTATCGAATCGATAGCGTCACTGAATTCATTACGGACGCATCAAATTGAGAGCAAAAATAGAGTCAAAGCTGACGCATGGAATTGTCAAAAACGCTATGTCACGGCTGATCTATAAATTGATAGCGAAAACAAAGCCATTGTAGACCTTGAAATCGTCGATGAATACTGAGTGACAGCCGATGTATGTAATAGACAACATCAATGAATTCACGACCGACACATCAAATTGATAGCAAAAATAGAGTCATGGCGGACGCATGGAATTGTCATAAACGCTATGTCACGATTGATCCATAAATCGTCGGCGAAAACAGAGTAACTGTAGACCTCGAAATCGTCAGTGAATACTAAGTGACCACCGCCGTATGGAATCGACAGTGTCAATGAATTGACGGCCGACACGTCAAATCAAGAGCAAAAATAGCGTCATGGCTGACGCATGGAATTGTCAAAAATGCTATGTCACTGCTGATCTAGAAATCGCCGGTGAAAATAGAGTAACTTTAGACCTTGAAAACGTCAATGAATACTGAGTGATAGTTGTCGTAAGGAATTAATAGCATCAATGAATTCACGACCGACGCATCAAATCGATAGCAAAAATAGAGTCAAGGCTGACACATGGAATTGTCAAAAACGCTATGTCACGGCTAATCCACAAATCGATAGCGAAAACAAAGTCACTGTAGACCTTGAAATCGTCAATGAATACTGAGAGAAAGCCGACGTATGTAATCGACAGCGTTAATGAATTCACGACCAGCGCATCAAATCAATAGCAAAAATAGAGTCAAGGCTGACGCATGGAATTGTCAAAAACGCTATGTCACTGTTGATCCATAAATCAATGGCGAAAACAGAGTAATTGTAGACCTTGAAATCGTCAATGAATACTGAGTGATAGCCGATGTATGGAATTGACACCGTCAATGAATTCACGAACAATGAAACAAATCGATAGAAAAAATTGAGTCATGGCTTACGCTTGGAATTGTCAAAAACGCTATGTCATGGGTGATCCATAAATCGCCGGTGAAAACAGAGTAACAGTAGACCTTGAAATCTTCAATGAATACTGAGTGACCATTGCCGTATGGAATCGACAGCGTCACTGAATTCACGACGGACGCATCAAATAGAGAGCAAAAATAGAGTCAAAGTTGATGCATGGAATTGTCCAAAACGCTATGTCATGGTGATCCACAAATCGATGGCGAAAACAGAGTCACTGTAGACCTTGAAATCGTTCATGAATACTGAGTGACAGCTGATGTATGTAATCGATAACGTCATTGAATTCACAACTGACGCATCAAATCGATTGCAAAAATAGAGTCAGGGCAGACTCATGGAATTATCAAAAACACTATGTCACGGCTGATCCATAAATCACCGGCGAAAATAGAGTAACAGTAGACCTTGAAATCGTCAATGAATACTGAGTGACCACTGCCGTATCAAATCGATGACGTCACTGAATTCACAACGGACACATCAAATAGAGAGCAAAAATAGAGTCAAAGCTGATGTATGGAATTGTCAAAAACGCTATGTCGCGGCTAATCCACAAATCGATGGCGAAAACAGAGTCACTGTAGACCTTAAAATCGTCCATGAATACTGAGTGATAGCCGACGTAAGTAATCGACAGCGTCACTGAATTCACGACTGACGCATCAAATCGATAGCAAAAATAGAGCCATGGATGACGCATGGAATTGTCAAAAACGCTATGTCACGGCTGATCCATAAATCTTCAGCGAAAACAGAGTCACTGTAGAACTCGAAATCATCCATGAATACTGAGTGACAGTCGACGTATGGAATCGACAACATCAATGAATTCACGAAGGACGCATCAAATCGATAGCAAAAATAGAGCCATGGCAGACTCCTGGAATTGTCAAAAACGCTATGTCGTAGTTGATCCATTAATCGCCGGTGAAAACAGAGTAACTGTGGACCTTGAAATCGTCAATAAATATTGAGTGACAACCGACGTATGAAATCGACAGCATCACTGAATTCACGAATGACACATGAAATCGATAGCAAAAATAGAGTCATGGTTGATGCATGGAATTGTTAAAAATGTTATGTCACGGCAGATCCATCAATCGTCAGCGAAAACATCGTCCTCGGAGACCTTGAAAACGTCAATGAATACTAAGGGACAACCCACGTATGCAATCAACAGGGTCAAAGAATTCACGAACGACGCAACAAATCGATAACAAAAATAGAGTCATGGCTGATGCATGGAATTGTCAAAAACGCTATGTCACTGCTGATCCATAAATCGTCAGCGAAAATTAAGTCACTGTAGACCTTGAAATCATCAACGAACACTGAGGGACACCAGATGTATGGAATCGACATAGTCAATGAATTCATGAATGAAACATCAAATCGATTGCAAAAATAGAGTCATGGCAGACTCATGGAATTATAAAAAAATTCTATGTGACTACTGATCCATAAATCGTCAGCGAAAACAGAGTCCATATTGAACTTGAAATCATCAATGAATACTGAGTGACAACATTAATGAATTCATGAATAACGCATCGAATCGATAGCAAAAATGAAGTCATGGTAGACTCATTGAATTGTCAAAAACGCTATGTCACGGCTGATCCATAAATCGCTGGTGAAAACAGAGTCACTGTAGACCTTGAAATCGTCAATGAACACTGAGGGACACCTGATGTATGGAATCGATAAAGTTACTGAATTCACGAACGACGCATCAAATCGATAGCAAAAATAGAGTTATGGTTGACACATGGAATTGTCAAAAATGCTATGTCACGGCTGATCCATAAATTGTCTGCGAAAACAGAGTCACTGTAGACCTTGAAATCGTCAATGAATACAGAGTGACAGCCGACGTATGGAATCGACAGCGTCAATGAATTCACGAATGACGCATCAAATCGATAGCAAAAATAGAGTTATGGCTGACACATGGAATTTTCAAAAATGCTATGTCACGGCTGATCCATAAATTGTCTGCGAAAACAGAGTCACTATAGACCTTGAAATTGTCAATGAATACAGAGTGACAGCCGACGTATGGAATCGATAATGTCAATGAATTCACGACCGA
>Ga0307507_10010730_pt1 | contig 11746 bp, 12 predicted proteins | sample 7_EM_MG_FD_207223 | JGI IMG/M metagenome (GOLD analysis project Ga0307507, IMG submission 207223) | Populus trichocarpa ectomycorrhiza microbial communities from riparian zone in the Pacific Northwest, United States - 7_EM | ecosystem: Host-associated > Plants > Roots > Unclassified | place...
TTGGCTGGGTCACCACCAAAGATAAAATTTAAAAAAATAGAGGATGGACTCCGGAAATCCACCTGGAGTCCGCCGGAGTCCATCCGGAGTCCAACCGGAATATGTGGAGGAGTGTAAAGTCCTCATGACATTGCCCAGGTAGCTAATGAAAGTTGCAATGATATCACCCTGGTAGCTAATGAAAATTGCAATGATATCAGCCAGGTAGCTAATGAAATTCCCAATGATATTGCCTGGGTAGCTAATGAAATTCCCAATGATATTACCCAGGTAGCTAATGAAATTCCCAATGACATCACCCAGGTAGCTAATGAAAGTCGCAATGATATCACCCTGGTAGCTAATGAAAATTGCAATGATATTGCCCCAAGTAGTGAATGAAATAGCTAATGATATGGCTTGCAAAGATATGAAATTGATAATGATAAACCCAGGCTAGCTTATGAAAGCCTTGCCTACACTTAATGAAAAACCACAGGCTTTATGATAATGAAAAGACATGGTAACTGGAATGATTCCCTATCATAAAGAGTGTGGATGGATACACAGGGAGCCATAGGCAGTTGCCTTAGTTATATGATAAAAGTGTTGCCCACTAGTGTAGGCTCTTCATGCACCCCACCTGGTAGCCAGTTGATATTGAACACATCCAACCCAAAAAATAGTTGGCTACAGATCATCTCCTTAACCTCCGATATAATTGTTTCCATGAAGGAACGGATGTTTCAGAGATATAAGACTTTTCCCGCAACGATAATGTTCTCTCCGCTGAAATCAAGGGCGGTAAATCAGAGAGTCCCCTGTTCAGCTGAAGAGAAGTGATTCAGAAAACGCATGACCAAGTACATGGATGGTATAGGTCCCTCCTGTGTGTCGTCAAGGAAGGAGAAAACCAGGCCATAGGCACTGCAGGACAATTCACGTCAGACAACCACTAGTGAATCATTAGTCTGATACTCACTCAAAATAGTGTATGTCACGTTCGACGATGCAGTCATGCATTAACGCCATTATGACTTGGCGGCCACAGAATAGCAGCGCTGCAAACAGCTGCGTAATGCGACGTCCAGCAAGCCACTGCCCGTTTGCTTTTAATGAGAAAAGGACGAGGAACCGGTGAATTGGTGAGTAAAATTTGTCATCTGAACCCGAGGGAAGGTGGGTGAATAGCGAGATGAGCAGGTCTAGAATGCATCGCTGCACGGAATTCTCAACGAGGTTCGGTGGGCTTGATTGTGTTTCCGTGCTTTTACCCTTGTCTAATTCCAAACATTCGTCCTCACCGTCTGAATCCTCTAAATCTTCCAATTTGTCATCACTAAACCAGTCATCTTCAGGCCCAATGACTTCCTGGATATCGCTTGTTCACAGTTCTACAAGAATATCTTTCAAACGCGGGCATCCTTCCTTCTGTCCAGATGTTAGCTCCATCGAATACCCACATTCCCATCCTTCAAAGCATCAGAAGATAAAAGAAATTAGACAAGTTATGACCAAGCCATACTTCTTCAAGGACTCAGGTTGAACATCGCGGTGGGCAACTGTTTGGGTATCGGTATGACTAAACCACAAGCAGTGGGGATCGTCTGACCCCCCGGAGAGTCGGCTACTAGCCTTGGGGCTATTAGCCCCAAGGCTTGTTGTACTTATTTGCGCAGTCAGGTGACAGTCACTGATGGGCCGCATGAACCTCACCACCTTCGCAATGACAACAGCGAGATTCCATAATGCAGTACTTCGATTGTCTGACATCTTTATCAATTGAACAATATACCTCTTTCATCTCCCTCCTTGTGCACCTCCAAGAGAAAATTTTATGGAGTCATTCAGCTCATGCAACGATGCCGCTGGTCTTCCTGCCCAGGGCTGTTACTCAATTTCTTGCGACTACTCTGAGGCTTGAAGAACAACTGGTCTTGCAACTGTGGAGTTGTCAAAAAGAATTGCTTTGGCCTCTATTAATGAAACCTCAATCAGTACAGAATCCACAGTACTTGCCGTTGTTCTTAGAGCACGGCATATCCCTTAATATTGGTGAGTGATTGAATGATGACTTGGCTAGTGTCAATAACGGCTCTCCTTTAGGTTTCTCTGACTTGTACCCTCCGACACGAGTCTGTATTGATCCTCGTTGTGCAACAGAGTCCTCGATAAGCTATCGATCCCGCGAATTGACCGATGTCATCAGCTATAACGTCACAATCTTCATGAAGGACTTGGGGCCTGTACCGGGGTGGGCATTTTTGGCTTGTTGTCCATGTGAGTGAATGGACTGTATAACATATTGGTATCTAACGCCTCCCCAACTAGGTTGTGGTGCGAGGTACTATCCCAATTACATAGTAGAAGGTCGGCATCATCAAAGCCGATGCATGTATTACACCGAAGTTCCCGCCTTTATTCAAGTTTCAATGCATTACTACATTGACACGAGGCTCGCAGAGATGTTCACGAACATGATGGTGTGCGCATGGTGTGTACCATTCCTTTTCGTTGAGCTACAAGATGCTTAAGCCTTATTTGACATTGTCGTAGGGTCTCTGCCACGAATTCTTCCAGAATCTACAATCTCAGCTTCAGTGGCATAGAAGAACACATCGGGGACAAGTGGCCGTGGAATCTTAAGTTAACGTGTGACCATGTTTGGGACGCATTCTTCATTTATGCATTACTCCTCGATGCTAACGAAAGGAATGTCCCACTGGACTTGGACCATAATGCTCCCGATAATGCCCAGTGTTTGCGTGCAGCCCTTGATGCTCGCAACGAACGTATCGTTGGCCCTGGTCAGGAACTTTGGAATCACGCGTGTAATCTGTGTTGTGAGATAACGGAGCGCAATGGGGTTACAGGTAAGTTCTCCCTTCGAATATCACTGCAATCATTGATAGAACGGATTGCAGTTGCCTTACGTGCTACAGTTTCAGATGGTATCACGATTGGTCATCCTTGTTGCGCATATCATGATTGCAAGAATCCCCTTCCTACGCAGCGGTCCAAATTTTGTGTTGAGCATGCTTCCTTCAGTAGTTTATGTGCCGTCACAACATGCTCTTGTTCCGTTGAGCTCAACTTTCAAACATGCTCGTTGCTTGAGCATCGGAAGCTAGAGAACATTGGATTAGAGCAATATACAGCACTCTTTCAACTTAGGAGACGGCTTGACAAACTCAAAACATCACATGTTGAGGATTCCGTGGAATCACCGTTAGCCACTCTCCATGCTGATGAGCTCGTCGAGGTTGATGCCCATGGTGAATGTGCCGGCAAATCACCAGAGGGTAATATAAAACTACGTGCTGTATTTGGTCGCCGCAGAACACATAACAAGCAGCTGTGTGTTACAACCTGTGGTATTATACTCGGCCGTGCAACCTTCTTCAGATCTGAGGGACCATATGGAGTAGTGGTATGTCCTCACTATTCTTGTCTTTCCCTTTCCGTTCTCATTTGCATCAAGAAATTCCACGAGAAGCTTTTTCCTACCCCACAGTCTGTACCAGGGGTCGTCTTCTACGATAACAATTGCCATATCAAGCATGTTTTGGAAAAGTCAAGAAACTTGCATTTTCAACGGTGCGCTCTTCCGGTCGATGTATTCCATATGAAAACAAAGCATAAAGAATCCGATGAATTTTGCAACACTTTCTGTAATCCTGCATGTTTTCCAGACCTGATTCAAAACGGGAAATGGCGATTCAACTCATCAGCTGCAGAGATGACAAATGTATGGTTTGGGGGATATCAGGCACTGGTGCGAGAGATGCAGGTGGATAGGTATAATTTCTTTTTGGACAAGATGATCAAATGTAGAAACCGGGTCATTGTTAAAGATCTTCAGAAGCGACATGCACACCCATACCAAATACCTCGTTGTGATCTTCTGTTGTAGAACACAAGAAATTTACACGAAATGAAATTAGGTTCATTGATTAAAAGGGGGTAATTTAGGATATAGACGGCTGTTCACAACGTTAACCCAAGCGTTCAGATTTGAAATTACTCGAGGGAAACCCATTTATCTCCAGTAACTTCTTTCTCCTTTCCCTTCATGGATGCTTCATTGCGTTGTACGAGCCAGTCTTCAAGTTCCTCTTCATCAACATCTGCAAACAAAGTGTTCCCATAATCAAAGCTTTCCTCCAACACCTTCATCACCTCCTCCGTTGTCAACTGCATGTCCTCCTCAATCAGTTGGGTTGTGATCTCGGGAATAAGCACCCAGGATGAAAACCTTCGGTTAGAAAGGGTTTGGATGTCTTCATAGACATGGATGGGATACATCTGCAACAAGGTTTGGAACATCACAGAATAGCCCTTCTCTCCAAAGCTGACGAACCATAGATATAAGTGAAATTGATGGTTTCAAGAAAGACAAGGTACTTACTATCCCGTTCCATGGCCATATTTTGCAGAAAAACGATACTGACCGGGTGTCCCTATCGCACGGTTCCAACCCATATCAGTTACAGCAGCCTCAAAGAAATCGTAGAACGGGCTTGGGGAAGCATCTTCCACCAGTTCGTCAAGGGCAGGCTTCAAGGCACGAATTCGCCGAGGTAAGTCCTTAAAGTCAATGTTCTGGGGGTAGCCTGCTGCAATCCCTTCAGGGAGAACCGAGGTCTCAAACCGATGCTGAACGCAGACAGCAGCAGCACGAACAGCAGGATTTGTACGATGGTGGTTTGGATTGTTGGAATGAGGTCCAGGATCAGGGGAGCTGATTGCATCGATCTTACGTCGAATCTCGATAAGCTGTTGTGATGGATTGGATGGCCATGGTTCATCACAGTAGGGACACATCTCCTTAGCATCTACAACAGGAGAAGCAGGAATTTGAAGCGACCAGCCTATCTTTGGTGAGTCCTCAATTTCAAGCACAGTCTCCACCTTGGTAACGAAGTTTTTCCATGATGAATCTTCAGTGCGACCCATTGGCTTGTACTTTTTGACCAGCACCGGGTTGTTGACATACAGTCCATGGTGGAGGGTATAGGTCGCTTTCTTGAAAGGGAGGCCATATACCATTTCAAACGCAGTCTCAACAAATATACGCGGGCGACGCTGGCTTGCCAAGGCCTCCACCCGCTGGAAACCTTCAATGACATCCACTGCGAAAAAGGTAGTTGGCCACAATCGCTCTCCACCTCGTTTTAATTTTTTGCGAGCTGCTTCTTCCAAGTTTGTGGGCCCAGCCTCTGTTGCGTCGCCTCCATGTTTTCTTGGGGAGTTCAAAGTTGTCACCAAGTGAGATTGACTGCGAGCTGCTTCTTCCAAGTTTGTGGGCCCAGTCTCTATTTTGTCGCCTCCACATTTTCTCGGGGAGTTCGCAGTTGTCACCATGTGTGATTGACCCAGTTTGCTGTGTTTCAGGTTCTCGATTTCCTCATGTAAACCAGGGCAATTGTCAAGCCCCATACGTGGACCCCCAATTCCATTTGGAAGCCTTCGAAATAAAACCACATCATTCCTCTCGACTTGCCGGATGGTATCAAGGCTGTGGCAATCCCATCATCCTCGTATAGCGTCATAGGTTTCAACTCGCATGCCTGGACCGAGACCAAGAACCTCAACAAGTTCGGGATGTTGCCCAATATGAAAATTGGGGAATGTTTCTATGATCAGTGGTAGGATAATGCTTTCGCGTTTCTCCTAAAATAAGAGCTAAACCTAAATGTGAATGTAGGCTTTTGGAGTGGCTTACCTCGATCCACGAAATGGTAGTAATTTGGATCCTCTTTGTTTGCTGAAGTGTGATGACAGCTTTCTTCCCTTGAGCTCTCCGATCATCCTCTTTTGCTGCTTCTCGACGGCTTTCGAGCCATGCTGGTGTTGCTGGTTGCCACATGGTAGCTAGTGGCATGGCGTAATCAGACTGTGATTGCACAGGGGCTCCTCGGACAGGCTGTCCTGATAGCAGTGGGCGTGAAAGTGCCTGTGTAGGTTCTTGAGTGCTTGGTTGAGGTGTAGACTCAACCGTAGCTGAGGATGGTGCAGCAATTAGCTGTGGGCCCACAGCGGGCACTGCTGGTGGTGCTAGTGCTACACGCGTTGCATGAGGAGGGTTGGGTACAGGTCCTCCTGCATTTGCGAGGCAATGTCAATGTTCTTGGCATGGAGGGCGGTCAATTCGCAGCTGTTGAGCCAGGATGGTAGCGTTATGGCAGCACTTCTTGCAAAGAAGATCTGAGCACTCGGCGTGCCCCTGTGTACGATTCCCTCCTTTGGACGTACATCCTTCGTTGGCACAAAAAATCCCTCCAGCCGGACGACTAAGTCGAATTAACTGGTCTGCCCGAGGGATTGGAATTGTCTGCTCGATTGCCTGTGCTGAAGGGACCGCGATACTGGAGTGTGTGGTGTTGGCAATTACGGGGGCTGTCCCAATGGAGTCATTAGCTTGAGTATAAGGTAAAGGAGTTGAAGGATTGTTCATGGGTATATGAATGAGAGACTGTTGAAGAGAGATGTCGAGCAGAAGGTCTGGACTGAGAACTACTGCTTCTACCAAGGAGTGTGCGGTTTCAAGTTCAAGGGGATCTGTGTGGAATATGACAGCACGGCAATGCTTGTTCGAACACTAGAATATGCTTAGTACTCTCTTAAATGTGCTATGATGTTGGAAAGCACATACAGTCTGTTGTATCCTGTTCTTGTTCAACTTATTACCTGTACCTTTGTTGACAGAGGGGGGGTTGAGGGAATTAAAACACTGTCTGCAACGAGCTGTAGAAGGGTAGAACATAAAAAGAATTTTCTCGTACTTTCCCTCACTTATTTTTCAGTTTACTAGCAGCATCGCGGCAAAATCATTTATTTGGGGAGGACTATCTAATTAGTGTCGATCGATGTATATGTGTTTTAGATTTGCAGCCAAACAAGCCATCACGCGCATACGCGTCAGAGGTCACGCCTTTTGATGGTAGCCTCTGGGCTTATAGCCTCAAGGCCAGTAGCCAGGTCAGTGGGCAGTCCGACATTCTGAAGCAGTGGTTAGCCAATGATGGTCAGCGACGGCGCAAATACTCACTTATCGCTAACGGTATATAGTTGGTCAGCAATGATAAAGCGCGGTGAATGGAAAGACATACGCTGGTCGCCTGCTGAGTAAACAGCGAACATGATATCCTGCAGTTCCGATGGCGCACTGTATGCTATCCATGAGAGCAAAAACTTCCCTTGCAATGGGTTTCAGTATCTCATCATCTTTAGGAAGGCAGGTCAGAAGCGAGAGCTCAGATGAACAGAGCCCAGAGATGTGGTTGATCCATCCTTCCTTCAGCAGAAATTGATTAAGTTCCCGGTAATCTTCAGACTCGGAAATTTCGTTGTCAGATACTTCTTGAAAGTCCGCCTTAAATAAGTCAAAGTCATCCCCACCACTAAATCCATCTGAAACCAGGGCTGGGAGATCAATAGGAAAGTAACATATACTTGGACCGAGCTGGTGCCATTCATACCAAGCCATCTCACCTCACGGGCTACGATGCCTTGACTCTTGCTCGTATAATCTTCGCCTTCACATATGGGAGTGACAAGGTGCTTGGAATCGATGCATGTGTCACCCAAGGGGGTCTTAGGATTTTAGAACAGCACCCAGGGTCGATTTTTTTTGTAAGGCATTGCTGGCTTGACCTACCTACCTACGTAATCAGGCACACTTCCATATATGGTAAGATGACATCATCTTCATGATTGCTTCATCCCTTTACTCATCCCAGATGCCTCACAGGCCTCACAAATCCAATTACTTGGAGCTATCTCCAATTTAATGCAATGTAGGTGATACTGGAGTTCAACTAAGTTTAGATGACACTCACACTGTCATTCCATTCCACAATGTATCCAAGTTTGCAATCAGGACACATGGCATATCCATCGGTATCAAGAACAGGTTTCTAAGTGACTTGTCAGTAACTTGTAAATGATATTTAGTGAATATACTTCCTCAGTCATGCCAGCTCCCATTATTTCACCTTTAGGACAGCTTTTGTGATGTCAAGACTTCATTGAGAAAATTTAAGATTAGATAAGATTGTGTAATACTTGAATATTATTGAATTCAGACTGATCTACACAAAATGTACATGTTTGAGAGTGTATTAGCTCTGCAAACCTGCAGGAAATGGCCTTCCAGGACAGTTTTGAGAATATTTTGTAGGGGGTTCCTTTTTTTTTTTTTCTCGGCCTGCGGCCGACCTACCTACCCAACCCCCGGTCAGACTTTTGAATCCTAAGACCCCCTTGGTGTCACCATCGATCACCTCACCGGCGATCCGCTTACAGTGCTCATCAACAAACAACTTTTCACAATCGTCCGGAAAATACACTCATCTCCATACCTTTTTAGCCAGGGAACCCGTGTCTACATTGTCAAGGACGAACGTGGCCATTTTCACGTTTTTAAAGACTCGTGGATTAACGCCACTCACCGTTGTCACTGAAGCTCCGAGATCGATCACATCAAGCAAATCAGTAGCATGGCCAACGCAGAGGGCTCCACTGATAATCGCTCTCAATTTCTCAGGCCAAGGTTTGTCGCTGGCGACAATCATGCCGACGACACCAAAAAGCCTAGAGGACCTGCAAAGACAGTTGCCCCTGCACATATCCATTGTCGTATTGTCACTGGTCCAATCGGAGATCCCATCACCTCATACCGCTCACGTGTTGAATGCCTGCAGGCATTGATAGACATCGTGGATCGTGAGTGCTTATTACTCAACCATATTGTGATTTAATTGCTGAATGCTCATAGAACTCGATTTTCTGCACGATAAATGTGGTTTGGTGCATGGCGATATTTCCATGAGCAACCTTGTCATTGTCAGGTTTCTTCCCAGCATTCTTGCTGCTTCGGATGCCGCCATGCATCAACCGTCTACCACCGCTGGTGAACAATTAGTGGATGCCCCTCCTGAGTCATCGTCAGGGAATTTCCCTACCACCACTACAGTCAACCCAAGTATTGGAAATTATTTGTCATTTGGTAGTCAGGACAACGTCTTGATACCCTGGGAGACAGTGCGGCCCAGCGCAGACACTGGGTTCCCCCACAGCTTGGGATCCGGTGGAAGTCTCATTGATTTCGATTATTCACACCCAAAGAATACAACTTCTGCACAGACATCTGTATGTCCAATCACCTTTTGTGCATTCATATATTAATTATCTGTAGGGGACGATGCCCTATATGTCTATCGAACTAATGCAACCATCACAACCTCCTGAACACTGACTGGAGCATGACCTCGAGTCAATGCTCTTGGTCATTCTTCATATCGCATGCTTTACATGTGGACCCACTGCTAATCTTATTGGTGAGGTGAAGTCAAGCTTCACAATATCTCTATGGCACCATGAACCTGTTGTCGCATTGGTCATGGAACGCAAAAAGCTTGACATCTTCCAGCTGCGCAAGGATATGGACAAATACATTACCAAGTACTGGCATCCTATCGCTCCTTACCTCTCCATGCTTATTGACATCATTTACCCTGGAGCTCGTTTTCAAAGAGCTCCGATTCTGTGCCGCAGACTGGAAGGCGAATCTCATTGCCATCGACAACTACCCTTCATGGCGCCACAACTGGATGAAGAAAAAAACCAAGGAGGGTAAACGCCCCGCTGACAGTCGTGTAGAAGAAGTCAACGCTCCCACAATGAAGAAGCCAAAGATACAGCTCAACAGTGACGATGAGTTGCCTGCCCAAACACCGTCTAGCATTCCAGAGGAACGGCCCGAGGGTGGCTTATTCAACACAGTAAGATAATCAAGTTTATTTTCCCTCCCTCTTGCCTCACATTGCACTTCTAGGTACCTCCACCGACGATTAATGTAATCCCAGGAACCCCTATGAGGCCCCAGCCCGTACCATTCCCTGTTTTATCCCAAGTACGTTGTTTACGCTATTCTCCTAACTGATGGACTAAGGCATGTGTCGCTAATAAACAGGAAGGGTATCATATGTCCATTCCCCAGCCCTACAATTTAAATTTCACGGTAAAGTGACACTACATATTGAGGCATGTTCACTGATATAACTCCTTTCTTATAGATTGGAAACCCCCTTGCACTCACTTCCGATGCACTGCTAACTTCTTTTCATCAACATCAACCTGTAGCACCAGTTTTGTATCAAGTTTCACCATCTGCAGATGCATCTACGTCAGTGGTTGCCAATCTGCCTAGTACCTCGGCGCTGCCGTCTCCGGCTGCAGCTAACAATAGCCCAAAATGCTTGAAGGGAACTCGTATGCGGCCCACTAAGTCTACCACAGCTAGGTATGTAAAATATGAATAATCCCATCGCTTACTTATTACTTATCACTGTTCAACCAAGGAACTTCTGCGCTCTCGAATGGGTTAAGAATAACCTTCAAGGTACGACAGACGAGTTCAAGATTTATTATGACAACCTTTCCGAAGAACAGAAACAGGTTTGATTATGCCTTGACATGCTGCTACATGCACTTACTTCCTTCACAGTTATGGGAAGATAAATCGAAGGCTGCTTCCCAAAATCAATGATGAACATGTGTAGCTACAAGGTACATCAGTGGCCATCGTGTATCGTTGATTAAAAGTCTATTACATAATCACCACGGAATTCGATATTTCTAGATCTATGTCATTATGTTGTTGACTGTGTAATATCGAATTGGATTGAACTGGGGTCAATTTAGTCTGTTGTAAATCTGTTTGTATAGAATTCTGTCGATAAAACGACATACAGTCATCCACCCCTTAATGATACGGCAAAATCATTAAATTCAAATTTCAATTCTAAGCAGCATGCCCGCCCCATAAAAACTGCATAGTAACTCTCTGTTAATCAATATGATCCATCCCTTCAAATTTCAGAATATTCTGTTGTGTTCTTGTGTAGAAATTTACAAAATACAGGTGTATCATTTGGGGGTGAGAGCATTTTCGGCACATTCCGCGAAACATCCACTTTTGAACATTTTACTGTGGAACCAGAACTTATTCAATCAACTTGAAATTTTGTGAACGACTTGTTGGTATGTATATGTAGTCAGGGAAATTTATTTGAAGAAAAACGATGACGATTTGGGGAAGCTATAAAGTATACAAAAGTGTATCAAATGGGGGTGGTGTATCATTCAGGGGTGGATGACTGTATTTACATTGCATCAATTCTAGGCAATCAGAAGTACCTCGGAACAACCCGAGTTGTTTTTGACCAGGCCTTATGCCTGAGAAAGTTTGACGCACTGGCTTGGCGGATCAGGGTGTACCAACAATGACACACAACACACTCAGGCACATGACGATGTGTCGCTGATGTTGGCTACTTTTGACACTCCGACGTATCTGCCGAATAGGTGCCGTTAGGGTTAGGAGTTAGGGTTAGTGTTAGTGTATATATGTCTTTTCGCGCAGTAGCGTGCTCTGAGGTCTCCCCGCGCGGTAGCGCGTTCTCGGTAAGGTTAGGAGGTTAATGGTTAGGGTTAGGGCTATTTATTCTCCACGCGCAGGAGCGCGCTCTCGGTTAGAATAAAAGGTTAGGTTACCGGTTAGGGGTTTCAAACTCCGCTCAATTCCCCATTCGGGGAGTGTGTTGCTGTTGGTATATCCTCGCGAATCGACGCTGACACTTGAGACAGCACCGGATATGTAGGGCTAAATAGCCATCAACATAGCCGTTCAAAAGTAGAGAATAGCAGATGCACCATGTAGGGTAAACATAACAATAACAAAATTTTCAATTTGGTGAACAAT
>Ga0307507_10010732_pt1 | contig 11745 bp, 10 predicted proteins | sample 7_EM_MG_FD_207223 | JGI IMG/M metagenome (GOLD analysis project Ga0307507, IMG submission 207223) | Populus trichocarpa ectomycorrhiza microbial communities from riparian zone in the Pacific Northwest, United States - 7_EM | ecosystem: Host-associated > Plants > Roots > Unclassified | place...
CAACACTATTGCAGGTTCCCGGGGTCCGCAGCGAGGAAGGAGATCAGACCTTTGGGCCAGGGACTCGGTTGGGAAGTATTGTGTGGCCTTCAGTAATGATTGAAAATTGAAATTGGGTATTCAGGAGCAGAATATTTCCTTCACCTGGACGCCTAGTGGTGGCCCATCAACCCTGCCGATAAAGCACAATTCATGATTCTCGTCAGCATAACCATAAGCCCACTTGGGCTACACCTTGAATGTTGGAGGATGCTGGAGTCCGGCCACCGCGAAATCAAACAGACTCGCCCACGTCCCGATCTGTGTCCAGGATTTCAACATTAACACAGTGGTGGCGGTAAAATCAATGATGAGATCTACCGAGCTCCGTATTCCCTACGGTTGTATCTTTGATGAACTCCATGGCAGGACTACTGATGTCGTGTTCAGCTTAGCGGAACTGGCTCGGACCTTTAGATCAACGGAATCGGTGGCCTGGGAACACTTCCAATCTTGATGAAAGTCGCCGCATGTCGCGGGCCGATTTGGTGAATCCTTCTTTTCTCGCAAAATATTTCCCTCGAAAACAAAAAAGAACCACCCGAGGAATTAACTCACATAAAATCACTCGCTTTAGTGGTTTAAGTTTGTTGGAATAATAGCTTCAATGTGACGGAAGCACGTCTGGTTAGGCATAGCGGGAGCTCGCTCAGTGTTACTGTATATAGATACCTCTCTCAGGTATAAGTACCATCGTCTGGTACCCAAGTAACTAAGCATCTGAGAAAACGGATAATCTAAATTCTCTACTCTACTACTATACCCACCTCTATCGCGCACCTCACTTACGAGATTTCCAACAAGTTTTTTCTCTTTGGTGGGGGGGGTCATGAACAGGGGCTCAACGAACAGCCAAACAAAATCGCCCCTGGAATTAACTCTTACTAAGTCACTTTTAGTGTAGCGTTCACTGAGCCCTCCTGTTCGCTGAACCCCAGCCTAGTCGACACTCAACATTTGGTAAACATTCTATCTAACATTGGCATCTTCGCGAGTGAGTTTCCATAAGCTAACACATCATTTTCTTTTTTCCCATCACAGACTTTAGTAATCAATAAGCAAGTGCCTACCAGAAAGCTTAGCATTGGAGTCCACCCCTCGGAATTGAACAAAGAAGTACAAAACCCGCAACTACACTCCATACTGACTCTCCTTACCCTTCCTAGCAAGTTGTCTCTCAAAGTTACTCGCTATTACTCTTCGCTGGATGTCTACCCCTGCTACGCCTTCTGGTGCTCGGCAGGCTACGAAAATCCGGTCGGGTGGTTTAGTTGCTGGATGGATGCATTCGGGCCACGGGGTGTGAGAGGGGTTTAATGATTTCTTCGGCGTATCGAGATGTGCTCCCTATTCCACTGCTCCGCTGATGACCGCTATCTCCCTTACGGGGAAGTGAGAGGGCATGTGGCAACTTCCGTTATCATCATTGGTAATTAAAGTGGGCTATTCGGAGACTCGGGCAGACCTTTGGATGGACGGAGATCGGTGGGAACATTTCAGATCTCGTAAGATTTGTGATACTAATGAAAGTCTAGCGATACTCATTTTCTCTAAAAATTGAATGTTCAGCAAATAGGCTTTAGCCGATGAGGAAACTACTGGACGCCCGTCTTGTTTGTGCATCAGGACCAAAGCATCGATGTTGAAAGGCAGGTGACATCGGAGCGCTCTGTTCTCTACATCTGATGCATTTTCGACCATTACCACAATCACACCGCCCATATTGTCCTTACTAAGCATTAGCTCTCTGACCTTGCTGACTGAGTATCATCCCAAACCTAGTTCCAGAATAGTATTTCTCTTCTTACTATTATTACTTTCTCATCTTGGAGGATTATGACAGTCTCGTCCATTGGCCCATCCTCCTTAATCATTGTCAGCTATGACAAATTCGCTTGCAAAGTAAACCTATTGGTGATTACTGTGGCCCCCTATCGTTCCAGTTTGAGTGATACTTTGTGATACCTGAGTGCTAGCTCTGACTTGAGAAGCTAATGAACTGTACTGCACAAGAATAATTCCTAGAACGCAAAGAAACCACCCGAAAATTCTTCCTCCCCTCTGTGTAATATGCTAAGCTAAGTTATTAGCCTAAACTGCTTTCCCACCTCTCTAGTGTCTTCCCGGTGGTTTTTTTTGTGCTGTTTGGTCGGCAGTTAGCCGTTGCCGGACTTTCGACATTCGAGTAAAATAGCAAATTGACAAGCGACAACGTAGAGCCATCTCGCAGCTCGCTTATTCCAATTGCTTGGTTCATCAATAGGGGCAGATTAGATTCCTTGGCTGGGTAGATCAGTTGGAAATACTTGGCGGGCCACCCTCGTGGCAATAGCCGTTACTGAAGTCCATTCTCGGTACGATACTAGGTACTGGTAATCGTACCGTAAAAGCTCGAATAATTAAATGATGTGCTACTTTCCTCTCTCAGTAAGCTCAAGAAATTTTTGTTTTTTTCACTCTCAGCAAATTTGATATTGTGGTAACCTAATTCAATTTTTTACCCATTGTCAGTCAAACATTCCCGGCTAGTAAAATATAGAAAATTTAGGTGCTACCTCCATCGAACAGTACCCATAATTCACTGGAGGAGGAATCTGACCACTACCTTAAAATCATCACTACCGATTCTGAGGGTGTTTACTTCTCTGCATATGCGGATTGCACTTCCGCCGCCAAAGAACAGGTTCATTCATTGCTACTGCCAGTATGAGTGGCCACATTACCAATATTCCGCAGTTGCAGACCACTTACAACGCAGCCAAGGCTGCGGTTACCCACTATGTGAAGGGGTTGGCCGCTGAGTGAACTGTGAATCAGCTTGAGAAGATCACCGTCAATCGCCTTTGGGAAGATTGCTTGATGCTAGCTGTCCACCTAACAACAATAGGGAAATCCATAGGTGGGTAGACAGTCTTCACAGGTGGCTCGGAGAAAGCGTCACAATAATTCTCAACGGTGTGAACAAATTCCTGCAATCACCTGTCCTCTAACTAGTCCGCATCAACCATCGAACACATTTGTTATGGTCGAGTCCCCAGGAACCATCTCATTGAAAAACTACAGCCGGTAGTAAACTTGTTTGATTCTATTGCTCTTTCCCTCCATTACCTCGCCGATAAATGCGGAGCATGTCTCGGGATAATGGCGGAACCTGAGTGGTAAGCATGTGAACTTCCCTGGTATGAATGTTAGTCAGAATTTTATGGTAGCATGCATTTCCGTCACACAGTTCATTTGCAGATTACCAAAGAGGCATTGTGTAGTGATGATTCCCATACGAAGTGGGATGCTGGTATTGCTTGTCTAATCTACCATAAAGGTTCCAGAGACCCCAGCCAAGCACTGAAAAAACATGATCAAAACAAATAAAAATAAGGGATTCTTCGTTTTTCATCCACCTATCCTCTCATCACACAACTTAAAAATAGGATCTTGGTTATCAAGTTAGAAAACAATTGAACACCACTATTGAAATAATGCTTAACTTTTATCACATTGCTGGTATAACAGAAATTCGTTTTTGGAATATTAATATGGCCAAAGGAGGTCGTTGGGACTGTACATCCCCTCCCCGCTTATTCCCATCTCCTAAACATGTCTAACTCGGGATACCCGTAGGAGATTCTGCCGCCATTAGCTTCCCCGCTTGAAATATCATAACTCAGACTCAGAGATGCAAGTGATCCGGAGAGGGTGAGTGCTGGTAATGCAACATTGGTTATTGAATCCGGTACTTTCGCCCCCCCCCCCCCACTGAACCCACCTCGCTTGTCGGATCCGGGAAGGGACTAGCGATTAACCAACGGTTTGGGATGGGGGTAGACAGGGGCGAGATAGAGACCATTGATGTAAGGCACAAACACAAGAAGAATATTTTTCGTGCTATGATAAGCTGAACTAAGGCGAAGCCAGTACCCATGTTGGAAGAGGATGGGGAGATCATTGCGCAATACGAGATACATGAAGCGCAGATGGAAGAGCAGCAGAAGATCAATCAGCGGAAGAGGGAGGAGAGGAGCGCGGAGAAGAATTCTATTGGGGGGATCGGAAGGCTGGCTTAGTGTCATTTTCTTTTTCCCTCTCGTGTTTTTGCCTAATCTTAGAATGTAAACCCCACTAAACAGTATAATAAACCCTTATAAGGAATGTAGAGATTAAGAATTCTACCAAGAAATCATACCCGGACAGAATGTAAGCATGCCGGCATCCAAAATGAGGGTAATCCAGATCATACTATATCGAGCCATAGTGGCCAAAGAGGTTCCGAACAGATGAGGGAGGAAGCTTCGAATCCTAGTAAGCCAAGATCCCCGAGGAGGGCAACCCTAGATATAACAAAATAGACGGAATATTAGTAACAGACCGGAGATAACACAATCAGCATATTTTCCCTAGCTTTTCAAGGAAGAATCGAGAAGATTGGATTAACTCCATAGTGGTGAAGTACCAGAACAACGGCTATGCAGAGAGGGAAGTTAGCGTACAATCGAGAAAAAAAAATAACATAGGGTCATGAATACCGGAGCCTCCTTTCTAGTTATATTGGCTCATTGAACTCTCTCAAGCACAGATCCAGTGAAGCTCCAGCCAGTTCCCCGCAGGACCCAGCCCACCAGATGTAAACTACTCAGCACATGTGATGCCTTCCACCATATCCCCAACGACTGCTCCCTCTGCTGGATATGTTGAGTCTCCGGAGGAGGTATACCCATACCCATCACCGGACCGCCTAAACCCCCCAGACCACCCATCCCGCCAGGACCGCCACCCATCCCCTCAAGTCCTCCCGCACCGCCCATAACGTGCTGAATCATCTGGAGTATCTGGTCCTCCTGAGTGCTCCTAGTTCCGCCAGTCTGACTGCCAAACATGCTATTTCTCCATGATCAACCTTCCCAGGTCAAGATCCGACCGATCACTGCCAACACCAAAACGAGGAGCCTGCTCTCCCTCTGCAGTGGTGAAAGAACAGCTCCAAAGATATGATGGAGGAGGCCCCCAGGGCCGGGTTTTTGGCAGGTAGTAGGGTGCGGAAATGTCTACATCAAGAGGATCTAGCGTAGCTTCTCGAGCAGCGCGGCTTTCTGCATTTTTGGATTACTGGTTAGAATCAAAAGGCTTAAAAAAACTAAGCAGAGACTCAGATAATTCCCATATACTTGACTATCCCGGTAGGTTTTTTTTGCTTTTCTTTATGGTTTGAACCTAACCTCATTGCAGAATGTTTGACCCTGGGCCCCAGTTATGCGATTAAATCTTGAGCTCCCTCCTCCTTTAAATTTGGCCTGCCAACGTTCCCGCCGAATTCTGGCTTGCTCTGCTAGGCTCAGCGGCGATAAACTACCGGCAGACCTTCCATCCTTGTAGATCAGGGGCCAATAGAGAATATTTGTGTAGAAAAGTAGGAAAAGAAATTTCATCGAGGGTGTTGAGATAAGGTGTCAAGACGGAATTCTGGGGGCAGAAAAAATAGCACTAGAACATCCCCCAATTCTAAGCATAGATTCCCCTCCTTGTCTAAGTATAGAGCCTAACTACTCTATATTGCTTAGAATCCTGGCTTTTTCGACAAACAGTGCACTTACCTCCACGGAGACATATGTAGATTGAAATCCGCTCAGGATAAGAAAATATATCTAGTAAGCTTCCTGTCCATAGGAGACAGGGAAAGAGACTATTGTCCGTTCCTTAGTTCCGTAAATATATCCAGCACACTTGCTAACCACACTTTTCCCTCGGCCATGGTAGTATTTGAGAGGTGACTCCTCACAAGAACCAAAACTGTCCCCCCTCAACACAGAACCGAAAGCTCATTACGAAAACAAAACCACTATTTTTTACTCACACAATAGCTCTCTCTCCATTCCCGCTCAACAACAAAAAAGCGCAAAATGTTTCGGAAGACCCCAGAGCTCGTACCAACTAGTAAGCAAACCAGTGGTGGTGTTAGGCCCAGTGCAGGCGGGGCAAGTGGAGGTGGCGGTGGGCCATCTCGCCAAAGGTCTGGGTCTAGGTCTCCTGTGCGTCGATCGGTATCCCCACAAAAGCGCCTTTATGATGAGTCTGAGGTCGACCCCAAAGGGAAAAAGAAGCAACGCAGCGAGGAGGGAATTGGTGAGGACAACCACCCACTCTCTAGCGGAGAAGATGACTATTACGTTTGTCCGGTCCCTACCTCCGGCTCCTCCTGTCTTGCTAAAACAGCAACGTTTAAGGGTCTCAAGTAATTTTCCTACATCCCCACATGTTTACTTGCGTAAACGCCCTAGTGCAAGGTCCAATTATTTGAGTTCTTGTGACTACCGTAAAAACTCGGTCATAACGAACTCGCCTGGGCTGGTTGTGCAGCAGTTTTCAGTGCTTTGAATGGTCCAGGAGGGCGTCTAATGAGGCTTGCTTATGTTATCTGGCCCTGTTTGCGAGCTCTCTATCAATCAGGGGGTCTGATTTCACTGCGCGACAGGCCTTGACGAGTTCGTTATGACCGAGTTTTTATGGTATCTCCCTGGTGCTGGGTCAGTAGTTAACAATCTTACCTAGATCTCATATTCGGAGTACCCATCTTGAAAGCCTTACGTGCCCCATCGGAGACTGCGTCTTCGTTACCCGCAATAGTAAAGACCTGTACAACCATCGCATGGATGTTCACCTGGGGGAAGATTTCAAGGGGGTGTTGTTTAGGACATTAGATCCTCCCGGATACGAGGACCTAGAGGCCCTGAACAACGCTACAAGCATGGATCAAATATGTAAAATATTTTGCAGACAGGAAGGTACGATCCCGGCGGCAGGCACCAGTGGACCGAGCAGTTCTGTTGGAGCCGCTGGTGACGGAGGAGATCATGGAGAGGTTGATGAGGGAGATCCTGCTGAGCGGTATGGGGGGGATAAGGGGGCGGGCGATGGGGGGGATCATGGGGTGGGCGATGGGGAGAGTGAGGAGGAGGTTGATGGGGATGGGGAGGGGGACGGGGGGAGCAGGTTCCGTGGGGGGCGGCTGAACGTTTTATGGCATCTCATTTTGCCAACTTCGCCCAAGCTTGTACTGAGGATTTAAGGCGTTAGTACGGAACTGCCCCAAGATCTCCTGCCGAGATGGAAGAGATTTTTCAGGATCTCAGGCGCTTTTTTTCCGCGATTGGTCTTGCCGCGAGAGATAACATCTAATACGATAGATACTGGGGCGCTACCTCCAGGTCATCCTTTCTTCGTCATGGCGGATTGCATGTTTGAAATTTTTGCTCAACATTACCAAGTCAATATCACAACGGTAGTCATCACGGGTTGGGGGTGATTGGGTTCTTTCAAGGGGGTTAGAAACCGGTGTTCATAAGGGCTTGATATTTGCTTTATCTTTCTCGTCGTGGTTCTAATGGCCTCAGGGCCACTATTGCTGTTGTGGTTTGCCCGCTGTTGGTAGGTGGCTCTTCTGTGTTTTACTATTTTTTCATAAAAAAAAAATTAGTTTAGTATAGGGTATCATATACCGTTCCTGTTTCGCTTAGCTAGCCAGAGAACTTAATCAAAAATCTTCCATTGCACAACCAGAATGTACATTCCCAGTTCCTACAGTCATGAGTGACAACTCATGACTGCTTGTGTCATCCCATGTCCCCACCCATATTTCTACCTTGCTTCTTTTCTTCTTTTTTCCTCTCTCATTCTCTCTCACTCAATCATCTAATGGCGGGGCTGCAGAGCCAGACCTGCGCCTCCCCGCATGAACACTGATCCTGTTGTATTACTTTGATGAAAATTTGTTCATAACCCAATCATAACCGGGGCAGCGTAGGAGACTCATTTCTAGTTTGGGACCAAAGCACTTTACTTTTGGTTTGGAGTGGAGCCATATTCGATAACAATAATGTCGTGTTTTCTTCATAGTGGCTCGAGGCCTCATACAAGTAGTGAGCGCACTTCGTACACCCAACATGGAAAACCCTCATAATAAAAAGAGGCTGTTAAACCCCACACAACCCCTACGCCTGCCATGCCCTAAACTAACTCCTGTATCACACTCTAGCAATTATCAGACAGAATTCCATCTCTCTAGTATACATTAAGTAAATTCGGGCCTAACGCGATTTTTCATAGTAATGTCTATTGCCGTCCAACAGAAAAATAAGTTTCACATGCCCAAGGGCCACAGCCCACGAGAGTGGCGTCCGGCCTTATTTGTCGGCTATATAATAAGAGAGGTAGTCCTGTTCCAGTAGTATCTTCACGGTCTCCTCATGTTTAAACTGCACAGCTATGGCGAGTGGGCTTTGGCCATCTTCATCACATATGGGAGCAAATATGGCTTGATTGAGGTGGTTCCGTTCTAGTAGCATCCTCACCACTCCAGTACATCCATACCGCGCTGCCCACCATAGTGGTGTCCGGCTTCGTTTGTCACCTGTATTCGGATTGACGTTGTTTTGTCCTAGTAGTATTCCCACAACTTCTACATGTCCAATCCCAGCGGCAAGCGAGAGTGGTGTTCGGCCATCTTCGTCCGCAAGGTCAGGATCAACATCGTTCCGTTCCAGTAGCATTCTCACAACTCCATCATGCCCTTTCGCTGCTGCCCATGACAGTGGCGTTCTACCCCAATTATCGGCAACTTGGGGATTGATCTTACTTTTCTCTAGGAGTACCCTCACCACTTCAGAATGCCCGTTGAAAGCGGCACACAAGAGCGGCGTTACGCAATATTTATCAACTGTATTGGGATCGACATCATTCCGTTCCAGTAGTATCTTCGCGACTCCTACGTGCCCCTTCCTAGCCGCCGCTGACAGCGGTGTTTGGCCATATTCGTCTCTTCGCTGGGGATTAACCTTGCCCTGCCCCAGTAGTACTCTCACCACTCCTTCATGCCCCTTTGCAGCAGCCCACCAGAGTGGTGTTCCGCCAAATATATCAGCTGCATCAAGACCGACATCATTCCTTTCCAGCAGTATCTTCACCACTCCTTCATGGCCGTTCAAGGCCGCCCTTGAGAGCGGTGTTTCGCCCTCTGGGTAGTCGCCCTGGGGATTGACGTTGCTGTGCCCTAGCAGTATCCTCACGACTTCCTCATGCCCATTCATAGAGGCCCACCAAAGTGGTGTTCCGTTATATCGATCAGCTGCATCGGGATCGACATCACTTCTTTCCAACAGGATCTTCACGACTCCTACATGCCCGTTCCCAGCGGCCATTGACAGCGGTGTTCGGCCATCTTTGTCGGTGCACTGGGGATTGATGTTGCTCTGCCCTAAAAGTATCCTCACAACTTCCTCATGCCCATTCATAGCGGCCCACCAGAGCGGTGTTCGGCCAACCATGGTTTCAGCTGTTTAAGGTGAGCGCTACTTTGCTATAGTAGTATTCTCGCAACCTGTGAATCTTATAGCGTGCTTCTAGTTGTGCTGGTTGTCCCCCCTCGTGACAGAGGAGCTCGTTTTCGTCGTTTCGGTCTGTTCGAGTCAACTCTGGTGTTGGAAGGCAGGTACTGGAAGCCACCTCTTTTATATCTTCTTGGAGGCTATTTTCCAGCAGTGATCCGGACTAGGTTTAACAGTCCAACATACTAGCCACTATAGTTGTCCGGTGTGACTGCTATCTTCCTGTATATTAGACCACGTGTCCTTTACTATCCTTAGCCCTGGTACCCTGACGTAATATTTGCCCCCTGTTTATCGCAATGATACCGCATTATCTAATCCAGCTCGTTTTCACACTAATAGGTCAGAATAAGGTGTCTGTTCAAAGAAGTTCGTGTATTCCGCCACACTTTCTTTTGGCCTCTTAGCGTGAAAACGAGTTTAACCAGATAACTTAATACGGTATGTTATTAAAATTTACTTCAAAAGGTGTACAGCTTTATTTAGCTACCACCCTAATTGCTAATTCCGGCAGGCTCTATCCGAGTTAGTGACGAGCCTTAGATATACCAATTGACTTCTCATATTTTCACCTGTAGAGAAGATAGGTTCCGTCATGGAATCCGCCATCGCGACCGGAAATGCGTTATTTCAGGACTATCACTTCCTCAAGCATTTGTTCGGGTTCACAACTTGATCGGTTTTGAGGCTATCCATATCTTCCCTCAAGAGCATGAAAGTCTTTGGATTCAGTATAATTATCAACAGTGGATCACAGACATGGACGATGCCACCGGATCTTCGAAGATCAACTCAGCTCAGAACGGATTTCTTCTCCAGAAAACTGTCCAGCAATTGTTCGATCAGTACCTCGTCTCCGTTAACCCGGATGATGGTTACAAGGTAGTGGTATTTTCCTTTGATCTTCTTGGCTTAGACGGTAGAATTCTCGATCCCGCATGCCGAAACCCCACCGATCCCCACCGTGTGTCCGATCAGGTTCTAAAGTAGCATTATCGCCAATCAATCCTCGCGAATGTCAGGAGAGGAGGGGAGCCGGTCTTCGAGCACGACTTCCCACCGGGGACCGATATGGTGGGTGAGATTCATGCTGGCCCCTATGGGCGGGAGAGATTCGAGCTGGAGATGGGTGCTAGGTTGAGAGAGGTTTCCTAAAGGCAACCGAACCGCTTCGACCACGGAGATTTAACACTAGCCGAGCGGTCATTAGTTTTCTTTTTCTTTTTCGGAGGCCTGGCAGAATTGCGACAGAGATTTTGAAAATGAAAGGCATGGAAGGCGAATACCAACTAGATGGGCTAATAAAAACACAATTCAATGAGGGGCGGTTTTACTGTTTTATTTTCTTTCTTCACACTTATATTTAAGGTAGCTTTTGTTAGGTGATGGGGGTTTTTGCTATACTTACACTTGGAATGAAATTAAAAATCGGGTTCTCTCAGCTTTCTCTCTGTTTTTCCTTCCTTGTCCTTTCCTTGACTCAGTCTTTCTTCCTATTCATTGCTTTCCTCCTAATTCCCTTCCTAAATACTCAATGGAAGAAATCATGAACTCCTTCACCGCTTAATAAAAACTCAGTGTCTTCACTCGAGCCGCTCCACTCCGCTGCTTAAAACCCTCATGATTGATCATTACCTCCACGGTGAACGGCATTAACCTTTCCATTTCAAAGCAGCCTTATATAACAAAACGGTTGCCATGTAGAAGTGAACAGGGCCAAATTGACAACAACCCTTTCTACTTGTACAGGTCAAACCGTTGACGCCGCAACTAAGTCACCGGTAGCTAGAATTAACCAACTTACTCACTGCGAAATCCCTCTATTGATCGCCAAGTATACACGGTCCCGCAAGGAGTTATAGAACAGTTACTTGAGGTTGACCAGCCAAATATATCCTTGTCTGTTCCGGTTAATGGTTCCTAGCCTTGGTACATATTGCCAAATTTTGTTACTCAAATAGCAGCCTTCGCGTCCCTGTTGAGAAATGGTCTCACATTAGGCGTTAGCAAGTGATCGTCGGTGAGTTTCATTAGTTAGAAAATAAAAGTGCCAAGTGCCTACAGCCGCCACAAAGTACTAGGGGTAGGGGGGAAGTATGGGTAGCAAAGGCCTGTGCATATACCTTAATAGGAGTGTGAAAGAATCAAAAGAGTAGGATAACTACTAAGGCCCTGTTCGGTTCATGGATTTTTTCCATGGATTCGCCAGTTGCAACGTAAAATTCGGAGGTGACCCCCACTCCATAGATTGCGAAAAATAAGTGCGTTCGGTTGTGCAATCCATAGATTCTTTCATCCCTGCGATGATCCCTGCAATCTATGGAAAAAATAATTA
>Ga0307507_10010733_pt1 | contig 11744 bp, 10 predicted proteins | sample 7_EM_MG_FD_207223 | JGI IMG/M metagenome (GOLD analysis project Ga0307507, IMG submission 207223) | Populus trichocarpa ectomycorrhiza microbial communities from riparian zone in the Pacific Northwest, United States - 7_EM | ecosystem: Host-associated > Plants > Roots > Unclassified | place...
ACCAGCACCCACACGGCGCACCCCACCCCACGAACAGCGAACACCGCCCACCACCTCCCACCATCTTCGACGATGGCCCACCTCCAGCACCCACCAACTGCGAGGACGGGCCAGCACCACACGCCAACGGCGACGATGGCCCATCACCACCCCCGACGAACGGCGACGACAGCGCGGCACAGATCAGTGTAATTTATGTTAGTTAGTATGTATACAATCACTTGTATTCCTTCAAATTTAGGTAGAATCTAATTACTTTCAAAAATTGTTGGACTCCTATTGGATTTTGTCATTCCCACTGGACTCCTCACAAATCCAATAGGACTCCAGTAGGAATCCTGGAATCCAGTAGGACTCCAGTAGGAATAGGTGGAGGAGTGAAAAGTACTGGAGGCAGCATAGGCAAAGGGTGAGGAGCCATGATAAACAAGAGGAGGAAGGTCCTGTCCAAAGATTGATGCCATACTTGCTGTATATATGTGTGCTTGCTCAGTGGCTTTGTCAATGTCAGTGTCAAGGTAAACTGGAGGACCAAACACAGACCAAACAACTTGCAACATTTTGGTTATTTATAACCAATTTATAACCACATAGTGCACCTACAAACTGCACAAGGGGCAAACACATTTTGTTGCTTGGTAAAGAGGTACTAAAATGCATATAACTATGATAAATAGTTGATTTCACATCTGTCTAACCTAATCTAATGTATAATATATAAGGATACAGTTGACAGCTATAAAATCATTGATGGTACTATATTAAATGTTTCTCATGCTTTTTTTAGCATTTTTGTGGCCACACCTCCCTCAGCAGCCTTAATTTTTCTTTTTTTGCACTACTTTTCAGCCTCCACTTTCCCCTACACCTGTGTGGGAGTCTCTATCAGTGTATATTTTCCTTTTTTTATTACAGTTGCAGACAAACAAACACATCAAATTTGGTCATTGACTTTTCAGGGTTCCCCAAAACACCAGAATGTCAAGGAAATAATGTAAAACACTTATTTTACACTTCAGCTTCACATTTGCATAAGCATATTTTTTGAAATCAGCCCTTACAAGGATATTTGTAAGGAGTTAGTATGTCTACCTCACTCTTTTACTTTTTTACTTTTCCACAGAGAACACTTTTACCTTTGATTTATGTCCCCCAAGTATTACTACAAGCAGTCACTTTGTTACTGTCACAGTCACACAGGGTAGACACATGAGGTCAACACATGTAGTAACTTACTCTTTTACTTCAAACTACAAATCTGCACTCTGTGGTCAAGCAACATATTCAAAAAGCTCACTTAGGAGAACAATTTGAGATGTTAAGGGTAGAGGGGGTATGTAAATCACACTGAAACTGTCTGTATCAAAGCTCATGACTTTGACAAAACAATGCTTATCACCTTGCAGAGCCTATATGACTTCAGCTGCTCAAGGCTATCCTGAGAGCCAGGATTGGTCAGAAGTTGAGGATATCCCAATGTCACCAACTGAACCTAGAACATTGTATAGGTAGAATCAACCATATCAAAAGTGATACACCACAGTACACTCACCTAACTGGACAAGCATGCTCACTGGGCACCTATTGTTGTTTGTATCCATTTCACTTCACTTTCTCTACAGTAAATGGTCCCCACAAAGGTGGACACTGTGGGATCAGACAGCAACCTGGCCAGCATCCAAGGAACTTTGCTAGATCCTCACACATCACAAGAATTCAAGTTTGAATCACCCTCATCATCCATTAAAACTGCAGACCAAATACAACCAAATCATTCAGAGAATTCCCCCTTCAACAATCCTCTCACATTCTATTCCTACCCTTCCCTGCACTAGTGTTGTCGCGTTTTTTAGCCACTTGACTGTTGTTTTGCTTATAGAGAGTGCAATTATTATTCAGATTTTATGTTCTTAGGTTTTCCGGATAGATAGTAAGTAGATCTAAATTTGAAAAAAAAGAATGTAAAAAAGTATTAAGTTCTTGTTGAGTTATTTACATTTAGCTGGTTGCCAAATTGCAGCTCAAATGAGCTGGCTTTTTTTCAAAGCCAGTTGAATATCCCAATCAAATCTTAATATTTCTTGGTGATCTTTTTTTTTAAATTAGATCTCCTTCTCATCTACACAGCAGTTTTAAGAATGTAAAATTTGAGTGAGAATTGCACTCTGTATAAACAAAACAAAAAATGAGCTGGAAAAAAAATGCAGCAACACTACCCTGCACTGACCAATCACCTTGTCAACTATCAAGGAACATCTCAGAATCACACACTCAGACCGTTACCTCACAAATCCATCACCATCTCAAATAGTTTCCTCATCCTCATGATCTTCCCCTGCCTCTAATCAACCTACCTGCTCATTGTAGTGACAATGGAAATTTTGTTTAAGGATAAATGGGGTTTCAGCCCACCCTACAGTCATCGCCTTAAATGCCGACTGCAGTAATATCCCCCTTGAGGCCTGGGAGTTTAAGGACAAGACATGACAAATGGTATCAGAGAAAATTGGTGCTGGACCAAAGGGTATGTTCTTAGAAATGGACTGGGCCACGGAACCCATGTGGTATGATTGCACACTTCATTGGGGAGCCTGCATTCCAACAGGCCCACTTATTCCCAACTGCTTACAATTTTATCTACCTCCTATTCGTGAGGAAACATTGGGATGTATTATCAACCCTTGTCATGTGGAGGATCTCATTGAAACAATTACAGAATCTTGGGTAGCTATTATGGCCATCATCAATGTACATCCATATCAGGACAGCCATCTTTCACCCACCCTGTTCAATTGGACCTCACTGCAAGAAAGATACCCTTCTCCTCAGGCAGCGATTACAGCCCACACTGATGCTGTCAGAGCAGCCCTCAGCTACACCAGCTTCCTCATTTGGTGGACATCATCCATTCATGACTGGACAATTGAACTACCTGAATTAATGGTTTACAATGTTTGTCAACTTGTCAACAGCTGCAGAAGTCAATGATGCAGTGTTCTGGTGGATCTACACAGGGACTGGAGAGGGATAGGCCTAGCGCATTGGATAGTGAACAACATCCCTGTTTATTACCCTTGGAACCAACAAATCACCACCAATGATTGTTTCCTATGCCTTTCACCAATCATGCTCTTCACCGCCATTCCATCCCCACCTCACGATAGAGACTCTGACATCATCATGGCGGGGACAAGTATTTCAGAGGATACCAAGCTAGCCCTATCCTTGTACAATGAGTTCTTGCAAGAGATCAAGTTTCCAGATGACCACAAGTCCAAACCCCTCTTGAGCAGTGACAACTTCTCCATCTATTGGATAGTGGACTTCTGAGGCTGGGAGTGTCGGCCTCTTGACAGCATTAGAACCGTGCAGGAGTACTCCAACCACTACCATTGGGTGAGTGAGTGTGATTCGATACAGAGGTTCACCATGTGGAGATTCTGCCCATGCTACACTTCAGCACTGGTCCTATGGGCAGGGGTGAAGTGATCAGGAGTATCTAAGGACTGCCAGTGAAGTGACAGGGAGATATGCAAATTGTGCAAAGTGCCACTTGCACCTCATTCTAGCCAAAGGTTCAACCTGGGTGGCTGGATGATCAGCACCACAATTTCCTACAATGAACCTCTACCAAAACACATTATGGATCATGAGCTTACAAAGCACAAGAAGCCAACATCCATAGCCCCAGCACAGAATCGTCACTCCCTCCTTTCATGAATGCTCCTGAGGGATACCACTCGAACACAACTCTCTTCAAGGGCAACAACCTCAACTTCAGCCTGGTCAATAGTTCCACCTGCACAGCAAATGCCACATTACACTGGGTAGAGGAAATGACCCAAGGTCAGCCAGGACAATTCATGGTCATTGTCTGTTGTTAGTTCAGAGGAGTGTGGAAGGTGTCAAGGACATAGGTTCATGAACCCCAACCCCACCTTTCCCACCAAGGCGACAGATCTGCATCACCACGGTTGATCATACCAAGGACACCAGGAACTTTTCATGTTTCTTGGGAAGTCCTCATCAGAAAACTCTGCCACAAGGGAGTCAATCTCATTCAACAAAGGCCAACATGATACCTTTCCCAGGACATGGCTTGGAACCCTCTACTCCTACAACACAGTATCCTTCTGTTCTGGGACTTGGAATTGCAGGTCCATATGAGATATTTGTCCATATGCTCACCTGATCTATCTACAATCAGTCAAATTTGAAAGAGCAATTGTACATGGCATTCAGTTCACAATAGGCATTCAAGCCAAGGATCTCAAAATTTTCTGCCCAGAAAAACTTTCTGAGACTGACTGGCTTCTATCAAGTCACACATATGAACCAGGGTTTGTTGAATCAATTTTAGACTTAGGTTCCAGACCTGCTTTCACAGATTGTTACTTGGGGAAACTAGCAGATATCCTTTGGAGACCCCACACATGGGCCCTTATAGGACTAGGTGGACCTGCTAGTTGGATAGCACAAACCTACAGTGATAATCTAGTGCAAAAATTCATGACAGGTCCCTCACTTCAAGTTACAATTCATGAGAAAGGTTACTTTGACTCCAAAGATAGGAAACCTGTCTTTGCACACTGTGACAAGCTTACACCAGGAGAGTTGGACCTTGTATTCAGCCATATACGCTCTGGAGGTGGTGACCATGACAAGTGGGTCTTCCCTACCCCAGAACTGCTGGACAAATTATGTGATCACTGGAGCGTTGAATGGAACAATCAGCTTGAGTCTGTGTTCCAAGAAATTCAGAAGGAACTCATGAGCCCCTAATGCAAGACCCAGGAGTTGAGGCAACTGGAGGTCATTTTTTCATAGGTCAAACCGAGAAGAACATGCACCCACTTGCCACCTTACAATATATGATTTCAGCAATTGGCAGACAGTCATGGTTGAGGAAGGATTGCCTGTCAATTGAAACAAAATGTACATTCATGATATTGACTACCTGGAATATTTCAGAGCTCCTGCAGGTGAAAAATAGGGGGGGTTTGTAAGGAGTTAGTATGTCTACCTCACTCTTTTACTTTTTTACTTTTCTACAGAGAACACTTTTACTATGATTTATGTCCCCCAAGTATTACTACAAGCAGTCACTCCATTACTGTCACTGTCACAGAGTAGATACATGAGGTCAATGCATGTAGTAACTTACTCTTTTACTTCAAACTACAAATCTGCACTCTGTGGTCAAGCAACATATTCATGAAGCTCACTTAGGAGAATGATTTGAGATATTGAGGGTAGAAAGGGTATGTAAATCACACTGAAACTGTCTGTGTCGAAGCTCGTGACTTTGACAAAACAACACTTATCACCTTGCAGAACCTATATGACTTCAGCTGCTCAAGGCTATCCTGAGAGGCAGGATTGGTTGGAAGTTGAGGATATCCTGATGTCACCTACTGAACCTAGAACATTGTATAGGTAGAATAAACCATATTGAAAGTGATACACTACAGTATGCTCAGCTAACTGGACAAGCATGCTCACTGGGCACCTATTGTCATTCACATCTGTTTCATTTTGCTTTCTCTACAGTAAATGGTCCCCACAATATTCAACCCCAAAAAATTTGACATGTACAAAAAAGTGGTGCTAAAATCATGAAAAATTTATTTCTGGACTCCTTTCAATATACCTCAAACATTTCTTCCAAATTCTTTTGAAGAAAGCATTTTTTATTTTATTTTTACCATCAAATCAATTTTACATTTTTTTTTATCACTCTTCATGCATGCTGCTGGGGATTGGGTGCCAGTTGAGCATCAAATGCCATTATAAATGCTAGTGTAGGCATGCTACTTACCCCCATGTTATACATGGCTTGGAAGGTTCATAAAGTTTAAGTGCTTTATGTCTTTACATTGTATTTTTGCTGAACTACATATTCCCCAACCTCTGTAAGGAATTTTGATCTAACCCAGACTTTGAAACAACAAATAACCTACATGTATCATTACCCATCAGAGCCATGGATACATCTAAACTTGAATTGAGGAACTTCACCATCATAACAAATTCCACTGACCATCCGTGTCAGTGAGCTGATAATACACAATAACACTTGCCTATTGAGATGAACTACAATAGAACACCTGTCCAAAAGCAATAGATGCAGTGGTAAAGAAGTAAGAAGGTGCATTGTCACATGACTACTACTGACAAGTATGGAAAGGAGTCATGTGACACAAATGCTAAGTAATGGAAAGTAAATGATATAAAGGAAGGATAGGATCCCATATCCTTGCTACATAAACATGGTGACTTGGAGATGCCTGCTTGCATGAGAGTTGTAGAACAAAGAGGATAAGCTGTCTATTGATGAGAAGGAATAGTTGAACTACTTGATTGAGAATTATCCCAAATTATTGTTTTTAAATCAGGCATTAAGAGGTTCTGACAAGCCCTTTCAAGAACAACTCTTTGAGTTGTAGAAATTTTTTACACCCAAAAACTTATATTACAAAGAATAGCAGCAAAATAAAACCTTCTCAGAATTCCAGATTATATGTACTTTGAGCAGTGAAAATTTCTTGATGGTTCCACAAATACAAAGGAAAGCATGTAATTTTATACACTGTTTGAAAGAAGAAACAATCTTCAGTGTCACATATAAGCTAAAAATTATAAGAGGAGAAAAACATTACCTGATAGTGCATTTTTAGCCAGTTGATTGAGGTATGATTGAGTAATAAATACTCTCTTGCATCAATTTCCAGTTCTAGCATTGCATATTGTAAGCAAATTGGACATTTCAGTAGCATTCAAGTATAACTGCATACCCACTGAGGATTCATAAAGAAGTATGAACAAATTTTGCTGTCTCAAGTCAAGATTAACTGAATAATACTTGCCCACTATTATATAATTGTCAATAAGCTATCAAACAAAGAAACCAATGCAACTCACTTGCTAAAAAAGGAAAAGGTCTGTTAAAATTATATAGTCTTGAAAAGATAACAGACAATCTGAAGAGCCATAATTAATCACAGCAGTTAAAATAGATATAAAATATAACATACAATCTATGATACAGCATTGAGTATATCTATAATGCTAGAAATGTGATGCACCTACAATCTGATTGGATAGTTCATTTAGAAATTCTTGGAAAGAAATAAATACTAGCTATACCTCCTGAAAAATAGATTTAGATTTGATAAAATTATCCATTATATATGTTACCTGAAATTCAAAGCCCATAGTTTAATAATTGAGTATACTGCTAAGTAAAGAAATAGAAAACCCACTCTCTGAAGAAAAATTACTGGGAGATCACTTACTGGCTTCAAATATTATTGTTAAAAGAATAGAAACTAAGATTAAAAAAAACCTTCTCACAATCTAGGCAAAAGTAAATTATCAAAAATGGAACTGATAAAAATAAAACATACACCCTAAGAAAATAGTCATCACTAAATACTTTGAATTACTTATAGTAAAAATTTCTCACATTCTTATAGAAAAGATCAGCTATTTCTTATAGAGAATAAATAAAGAAATGCTCACATGCTGTAAATAGATTATTTATATATCAATAAAAATATTATTTTACTTGCCCACTGAAATGGTCTGTAATTAGAAGATGCACAAATAGGAAATGCCACTTACACTCTGTAGAACAATACATGTTGGGAACTTTTCTGAGATAGAGAATTGTATAAGATATGAAAGCCTACAGGCTTCAAGTTGATAGAAAATGGTTTGAGAATACAGAAGCATGTGGTAAAGTCCACTGACAGTCTGAAAACCTTGAATCAGAATAATTATATTTAAAGTAAAGATTACATACAATCTATTGAAGAAAAAGACATAATTATTGAAATGTTCAACTTGCATGTTCAATGACTTACAGGCTAAAATATGTACTCCATTAGTGAGCCAGTGCATCATAAAAGAGAGTAACTTACACCCTAGTTACAAGTAGAAATATTAAAAATAGTGGCAGTATAATAGTAAACAAATTACTGACAATCTGAAAAATATTCAGAAAGATTGGTTATTGAAATCTAAGACTGTAACATACCCACTAAGTAAAACATTTGTTAAAATCATCTTGAACACTTTTTTTTTCTTACATTCTGTCATGTGGAATGAATTAGATATAAGTGAAGATGCCATAGAAAGTGTCCTACATTCTATCAAAAAACATTCAATTAGTAGTGTTTAAAGCCATTAAATATGATACTTGCCCACTGTGGAAAATAAAGGTTAGAAGCTTCAGTATATAAGTTTAGAGGCATCTTATCACATTTTAAACAAATACATATGTCAAATTCATATCAACAATCAACAATATATCATACCTGCTATAATTTCCAACAATCTAGTCATATTCTAATAGAAAGGAAAGAACAAATTACCATCTTGAGAGGGTGGTCAGTGGAGGCTTGAATGGTTTATCATATTTCATACCTCCTAAAAAAAGGATCAAACAAGTCAGAATTACAATTGAAAAATCTTTCCATTTCTGCAAAAAATTTCCCACCCCCCATTAGACCCTTTCATCAGTCATTCTAGATAAAGTTGTACAAACCAGAACTTTGTAATTTCTAAAACTGCCATATATAGTGTTCACAGGTCCAGTCTACAGGACTGAAAATATACATAGGACCGAACTGGACTGAAGCACAGTCTGGTCTTTTTCCAGTTGCAGTTGCCCACATTTGGGGTCAGTTCAGTTGCCAGTTGCCATGTTTTTGTAGATATTTAAAAACTGAAAAAGACTGGTCTAGACTGGTTGCAACTGGTCTTTCATCCTGTCATGTGTTGGACCTTACTCACACACATATTTACTTAATTTTCGGTCCCTGAATCATCAAAAATGGTCAAGAATTGGTTGAGATATGGCCAAAAACATTTTTGTATGCATATTTTGTTGTAAATTTACCTGACCTATAATTATTTTACCTACAGCTATATGACATCATAAAGATAACAACAACACACTTAATCATTTGTACCATGTAATTTTATCTATTTAACATCCCAAATGAATTGCAACTACAAACTAAAAACTGCAATTCAAATGTATATCCTTTCTGTTTTCTCCATATCTCAGCCAAATCTTGATGGAATTGCTTAAATTTTTGATCAGTCTACAGAGAATTAAAATCTCTATCTATGTATGCAATGTACGTGAGGTAATAATTTCTTTATTTGGTACAATAAATTTTACAACAAAAGACCGGTCGCAACCAGTCTGGACTGGTTTTTTTCACATTGTGGACCGATTAGGACCAGTCTTTAAGGGTCCAGTTGCAGTCCCTCAATATCTGAATTGGCCTAGACTGGTTGTGGTTGCCAGTTACCTCGTTTTGAAGTAAAAAACCAGACCAGACTGGATTTTAAAACACTAGCCATATACATGTGTTTTTGCCAGCTATAGCAAACTTTTCTTGCTGGTAGATTATTAGATTATTGGAAAAATATTCAGAATAAAAGTGGCCAACCTGAAAATAAGATAATGCAACTTTCAAGTTTTGTTCAACACTCTTTCTAGTGTCTTTGTTGCAGTTTAAAATGGTGTTGAACCAGCTTTCTATATTTTTAGACATCAGTAAATTCACAAGATTAACCAGAGGATTAAAATTTGTATCAGATAAGTCTTGTCTCTGTTCTCCAAATGCCAGGCAAATATGATGGGGCCAATGACAGCAGGCATATCTTTGTCCAGCAGTGTAAAAGAAATTTTGCTCCACATCATTTGTAAGACATTGCAAAAAGTCAATAGCAAGGAGGGCATGCTGGATGGAGGGATTCATATAATAACTTTCTGATCAAGCTTGACTGGTCAAAAAATCTCAAAGTGAAGTGTGAAAAAGTTGGATGGGCTGGTCATCATCTCCTGGAATGAGAAGAAGAGAATGAACAGCAAGCAGCTCATGGATGATTTCCCTGGATTGAAACCTAAGTAGCTTGCTTAATGCTGTAATGGATTGGTTTTCCACAAGAATCATGATGGTCCCAAGAATATGATGGAATCTGGGTGTAAGGGAGACCTCACTCAGGACCTGTTTGTACAAGGGATCAAGACCCATAACATCTGACTGTAAAACCACCTTCAAGTCCCTATCTGGAAACTCACTAGCTTCGATCCAGTAAATCAAAGTAGTAGCAAACATGAATGAGCCACCAGCCTTGGAGAGCAGGAGGTTTAGATCTGATGGGGATGGCCATGGCTGAGGAATGCCCCTCATGATAGGGAAATTCTGTTGATATATGGTGTTGAACTTTTTCTGAAAATATGCTTGAATATCAGGACAAGCATCAAAGTCTATCAGTTCTAGACGGTAGATGCTTGTTGAAGCTAGAGGATGATCAAATTTTCGCCGAATATGTTCCTCCACACGGCTGGTGAGCAGAATACATATCAAAGGAAATCGCTTTCCAGCAGTCTCGATGATAGCAGTAATGAATTCTCCCATTCGGGATTTGTCATCACATTCATCAAGGGCATCAATGACAATAATGTTTGCTTTTGTAGTGGACAAGAAGGCAGTAAGTCCACTCGATGCCGCAAGCAGTGGCTCAATGACCAGCTTTTGAAACTGATGAGTGAGTGAAGTCGAAAGGATAAATGGTTCTTCGTCAAGGGTCTTCTCGACCATGGTCTTGGAAGTCGGAATTGAGATGCAGATTTGGTAGGCGAGGGTTGGAATGAGGTGATCGATGCGACTGCGTGCGCCAGCACCCCGGAGAAAGAAAAAGCTTGCAGCGAGCCTGCAGTTCCCGCCGCATAACTCAGCAATGGTCTGCGACAATGCAGACTTTCCATAACCAGCTGGACCGTTGAGCCAGCAAACAGAGGGAACATCCCGACCCTTTGTGTCAACCCACTTCTTGATCGTGTCGATCAGCGTGACTCGTGTTCCAGGATCGCATCGAGCGACTTGACCTCCGCGAGTGTGGCCAGCATCTTCTACGGGCCTAAGTTGCTCATAAAGTCCTAAAGAGCGTCAGAAACGACAATGCTACAAATTTTGACCTAACCATTGGGAGCGGCGGAATTGCTGTGGAAATGTGCATCCCCACCAACATCGAAGAAATTTGGATCTCCTGGGAAAGTCATGCCAGTGGCGTTAGAGAAGATTGGCATCGTGAAGTCGATATGTCGCGGTGGGCTTAGTCGACAGTAGATGATAAGATGAACAAAGTTCGAGTCACAGGTGTAACGTCTTTGAGTACTGCACTACCATTCCAACCAGTTTCAATACATTCATATCCGAGATGATTCCCTACTCGAAAAATATGTCCTCATCATCTCATCCATACAAGAAGATACATATCCGACAAGGAACTGAATCTGCCGCCTTTAAACAATTGTAACAGAAATATAAATGTCACAATTACCCATATGTAATGACAACATGACCCTCCGGAAGGGCGGGAAGCGAAATGGCCTGCCTTCAGAGGATATTCCAAGAGAAGCAGCAGCGGACTATCGCTGATTACAAAAGGTTGCAGCGCGTTCGTTTGAGGAGCATTGGGAACAGGTAACGTACATGAGTTTGGAGGAAAGCCTGTACGCATCAGATTACTCCACGAAGACGATCTGAATGCATAATCCCGTAAACCCGACTGCGCTTCATGTATGCCTTGGACAGGTGAGGAAGAACGAAAGTTCTACACAGGGAAACAGAAAACCGGTCGACTACCTCGGAAACGAAAGGAAAAGAGAAAAGGAGGATAACGGAAGACAAAAGGAAAGACAAAAGGGGTACTTAGCGTTA
>Ga0307507_10010734_pt1 | contig 11743 bp, 11 predicted proteins | sample 7_EM_MG_FD_207223 | JGI IMG/M metagenome (GOLD analysis project Ga0307507, IMG submission 207223) | Populus trichocarpa ectomycorrhiza microbial communities from riparian zone in the Pacific Northwest, United States - 7_EM | ecosystem: Host-associated > Plants > Roots > Unclassified | place...
GGAATAGAATCAAGTGCTCTGTGAAATAAACCGAGATAGAAACGATGGACAAGTGGTACTAAACCGAGGAAGAAAGGATGGACATGGACTTGTATACCTCCTTGATTGCTATGTTCACTGTTCATGCTAGATGTCGGTACACTATATAGTTGTGAAGTATGAATTTAAAGAGGAAATTTTCATTAAATGGCATTTTCCACAGTTCAACTGCTGGTGGCATTCTTGACAAAGCTATTGAAGCAGAGGAAATGGTGCATGGAGATTTTTTGAGACTGGTGATTTTATTCATTACTTTGCCGTTACATTCATCTTTTGCACTCCAGAAGGTTGAAAGTGGGTCTAATGAAATGTCTAATAGGTATATGCTTCTTATTTTTCATAATGTCTAAACAGGAACATGTTGAGGGCTACCTGGAACTATCAGCCAAGACAAAGACTTACTTTAGTACCGCTGTTGCTTTGTGGGATGCGGACTTTTATATCAAAGTTGACGATGATGTTCATGTGAATTTAGGTAAAAAGAATTTTGATCCTTTCTTGCATGTTTAATTTGTAGATCTTGTATGCAATATGCCTTCTCTCTCTCTCTCTCTCACACACACACACACACTTGCGGGCACACACAAATATGTAGAATTGGAAAAAATGACGTGCGTTTTTAGAGATGAGTGCCTGTGAATTTTCCAAGTACATGTTTATCTTGTTTCTCCCATCTCATTGAGGTCATTTGCTGTGAAATTAATATAGCAACATTGGGCACAATCTTAGCTGGACACCGAAAGAAACGTCGGGTTTATGTCGGTTGTATGAAGTCTGGTCCTGTACTTTCTAAAAGGTATGCTTATTGGTCTGAGCTGTTTGAATTAGCTCAACATTGGCTAGGTATGGTTTCTTACATATCCATGAAACAGGGGAGTGAAATATTACGAACCAGAGTATTGGAAATTCGGAGAAGCTGGAAACAGGTATTTCCGACATGCTACTGGACAACTTTATGCTATATCAAAGGATTTGGCTACCTATATATCTGAAAACCAGTAAGTCTCCCTCCAGTCATACAAGTTATTTGGCTTACAGAAAAACTTAAAGTCTCTTATGAGCAATGATTGGATGAGCTGAAATTGATTGCTAATCCAGTTTGCTGCCAAGAATCTGGAAAAGGGGGTTCTAATTCTGGCTTCATGTATTTGATTCCCAAGCATTACAGATTGTGAACTTGTTTTGCTAAATATGCACTTCAATTTTCTTTTAATCTTATCTTCAGGCACATATTGCATAAATATGTCAATGAAGATGTTTCTCTGGGATCTTGGTTTATCGGTTTAGATGTGGAGCACGTTGACGATAAGAGAATCTGTTGTGGTACTCCACCAGGTAAATTTGACACTGCTAGCGGTACATGTTTATATACTATTCATTTAGTTTTCACATGGGAAATCTATTCTGGTCGGTACGCAAAAAGAAGAAAGCAACACCTGAATACCTGTAAAATTTCCCTACCTCTGAGGACAGATGCTCATTCTGTAAAACTCGGCAGATCCAAATTGACAATTTGCTTCTTTGAACTTATTATAGTGTTAATTTTAAAGGTTTTTCTTGCTATCTGTAAGCTCTAGTAATTATAAACAGACATATTCAGAATTCTTACAAGCTTCCATTCATCCTTTTACCGAACTGCATATATTGATTAATTTAAAGAGTGAGAATATAGCATAAATATAAATACTCCTTACAGAGATGATGATGTGAATCGTTACTGCAGATTGTGAGTGGAAGGCTCAGCTTGGCAGTGTCTGTGCTGCTTCATTTGATTGGAAATGTAGCGGGATTTGCAGGTCCGTTGAGAGAATGGTGGAAGTTCACAGGACATGTGGTGAAGATGTAAATGCTCTAGAGCATGCAAGCTTCTGAGAGATCAGATACCATCCCTCCAAACTCAGAAAGGGCAACTTGGGGAAGTAGGTTGTAGAGCTGTGTGTAATATACTAATAGAAATTATAGAGTTACAGTCAAAGAGAATAGAGATCCTTGCTGCTTCAAGGGCCCTTGTCCATAGGAGGCCAGCCCTAGATGGTGGTAAGACAGTAAAAGGAGAGGCTGTAACAAGCTAACTTTCATTCTTTGAATGGTTGGAGGACTGTTTAATTGGTTCTCTGCCATGACTGCTAATAGCAAACAATAAGTTAGAATAATCTTTATGATGGACAGCTTTTGCTTTATGGATCAATACAATATACAACAGAGTAAAAAATCCTTGTCGAGTTTTTCCTTCAGATTGCTAATGGTTTTTCACTTTTTAATGCTTCTTTTCATTTCATGCTTAAGCTCCATTCTGTAGAACATAAAGGATCTGAGAGAGATCATAATATCTTTACAGTGCAGCTGGCCTCTTGCAATGACAACAAGATAGCTTCCAGGTGGAATGATGAGATCCAGCTTTGAAACCATTAGGCATCTACAGCAGCAAGTCAGCAACCCTTGTCTGTTGGATGACCCTTGTCTGTTGGATAACCTAACAACACCAGGATGGAGAAAGCAAATTCCATCGCTACCCCACAATGACCTATAATAACAGATGGATGCCCCCATTGTCTTCCCTTTGCATTATTTCCATCTCCCTTTTGACCTACGCTAAGAATCTCAGTTGTCCGTGACAATGAAGGGTCAATGACCTCAAATTTAAAGAAGACAGTGATAGAGAAAGTGATGAAAAATCTGATGGATCATATTGACTCAGGAAAATGAATGTAAAACTCCAAGGACATTAACCCCATCGTCGACAATGAGAAACTAGGGAGTAGAAGCGTCAAATCAAATAAGGCCTGCATTGAATGAGCCATAATGCCAAGTCTCAGAAGAAATTATTCCGAGTAACGTTCAAGGGTTCATGTTGTCCACTCAATTGGTATGCGTTATACCCGTTGTTGTTAAACCTTACCCATCCAAGAAATTTGAGACTTAAAACATGACCGGGATTAAATTTCTAGATAAATCAGATAAAATATTGGTGATATAGTTAACTTGGTGAGATTAAAAACAAGAAATTTTTATTTATAAAGAATGAAACAATACTTTAATAAAAATAATTGATCACTTATGGGCTAACCCAATCATTTAATGATTTAGATTTTTTTCAAATAAGTTTTAGAATTGATTCTAACAACTGGATCAACATGTGAATCACTGAATCAACATTAAAGAAATAAATGATTTTTAATAAAAATAATTGAAATAGCAACTCCCGAGTTCATCCAATAACCTAATAACTCAAATCTTTTTTCGAGTTAATCCTTAAGTCAGGTGGGACATCTAAAACCCTATATAATGCAAACCATCAAGAAGTTAATAGTCTTCATGAACACACCCCGAGGGCAGATATTTTGGGAGGAATAGTGCTTGATCCAAACTTCCATATATTAAAGATTTTATCCATTTTTTCCCTTTTTGAAAAAACAAAAAGGGGAAACGTTACATATACATTTCAATTGGATAAGTAGATGACCGAATACACTAAGCAATTTATGGTTTACAAGTGATGCTTCATTTAGATAATTCGAAGGTAGAAATCTTTGCCACAAAAATTGTACTCTACGAGGCAAAATTTCAATTACAATACTCTTACAAAATAAACTTGAAGGATTTAGATGGGTTTACAATGGAATTGAAAAGATAATAATAAAAAAAAAACAATATAATTCCTCAATTTCTGGCACCAAAGTGTCTCACACATTTGGAAAGTCGTGATGCCTGGAGCTTTAAAATAATGAGAAGAGAACAGTTAAGGAGATTGAATCTTTGTCACCTACTAATACCCACTTTGTCAAAAAAGTGGAATTACTTTTCAAGACAACTATGAATAGTTCTTGCCTACTACCTAAGCAAGTTACTTTAGTTAGATCAGTTGGTTGTTCCATGATCATTACTTCTTTAAAGCCACAGAAGTATATTGGTAATCAAAGAGAAAAAAGAAATCCAACAAGATTTGTAAGGAAATTTGTACAGTGTTTTTCCCATCAAGTTTGCAATAACGTACGGGTTGCTGGATTCGTTTAATTTCTGCATGGAAACATGGTTCCAATAGCATAATTAGTAAGATGTAAGAAAAAACAGTAATGATAATTAACTTATAATTCATTCCTTTAAGAGATCTAGGTTCAATATCTTCTTAATTTGTTACAGAAACAAAGAAACAACAATTCTTAAGATAAAATGATAAAGGAAATGTCTTGATTACTAATACATAAAGAAATATTGATTTGTGCCTTGAGTCGCACAAGACCTGTTTTTGGCACAAGAAATGTATTGGAGATCGAGAAGGAAATAACTTGAAGAAGAGATCAGGATTAGGAATCATACCTTCCAAATATGTATGAGCTCGATATTTGGAAGAGCTCGTTCCTCGAGAGGAAGATGAGTGTACGTGATATTGGCACGGCTCAATCAAACAATAGTACTCTATACTTTTGGGAGCATTACTTTCTGATTGAACCGTACCAATATCCCGTTTTCTCTGAAGAAACATACGAATAACAACGTATACGTACATATAAATGAAATTTAGTTTATAAAGTAACAAACACAAGCACATGCAGCATGAAACCCTAAATAGCTCCAAGAAACATGATATTCAAGTATCAAGGAATAAAGAGATGGTTTCGAGTGAATGTCAACAGAATTAAGGGCTTTAAGGAAGCTTTCGAGTAAATAAACTTACCGCACAGAGACATAGAAGAGTCAAAGGATCGATGGAGGGAAAGAAAGCAATGGAGGGAAAGCAAATGGGATTTGTTTTCTGCAAGGTGAAGCAATGTTCTAGCTATGACTGCGAGACTGTAATCCATTACTTAATGTGTATGTCTCTGTCTGTGAGGAGAGGAGAGGAGAGGAAGGGATGAAAGGAGGGATGTATAGGCTAGAATAAGTCAGCAATTAATTCCCTACCAACCCAACAACAAAAGGGAAGGTGAATATTAAATTTAAAGCTTAAAGAAACAATGCAAAAAGCACACTGAGGTCCCTTGAGCTTTCAATTTGTATTTATGACTTAAAAAAGAGAGCTTGGAGGAGAGGGCATGTTGGCATTGGCATGGTGCCACCAGTCATTATTTTGAATTTGAAAAAGCAAAGCAAAGGTAATCTTGGTTGGTTGAATTTTCCAGGTTATGACTTAGGTGTAGTCTAGCTAGTTGATGTTTTACTTGACAAATAGGTGGCCAAGTTGGTTTGAAAATACTGAAAACATGGAAAACTTGTTTTTGAAGGAAAGTAACGGGTGCATAAATGCCTGGATTCTGCGGGCAAAATAATAATGAAGTTTGATGATTTCTTCATATGGCTTGCATGTTTGTGTCTCCATTGAACAATATAGACGAATTAATTGTGGCCCCAGAAGGCATACGAGGGAAGCATGAACTACCAATATATATATATATATATATATATATATATATATATCTCCTATGACAATAAAAGAGATAAACGTATTTGAATTGGTTGGAGAGATAAAAAGGGATATATATTCTTATTTATATTGTTTTTAATTTTTAGGTACGGTTATTATTCTGAAATAGGAATGTATTTTGTTGAAAAGATATAGATATAAAAATAAATTTTTCTCTTGAATATTTTTAGAATAAATTTTTGTATTTTTAAAATATGAGGTACAAAGAGAACATGTTTCTAGAAGCATTATTTTTTATATTTTATTCCTAAAATATCATCGTAAAACATTCTCAATTTCAAAATTATTCAACTAAGACAAGTAAAAATAGAAATAATTATTATCATAGTTTTAAAACACAACTATAGGGTAATGCCTGGGTCATGGTCCAAGAGGATTAACCTGGATTTACCTAAGTTAATATAAAAATTAAATTGATTGTTATAATAATTTTAAAATCTAACTCGATAATCAATTTAGGATAAAGTTAGGGAGTTAACTTAGAGTAAGTTCCGAGTCAAGTAATGATAACTAAACATAATTATATTTTTTTTTATCTTCTTTATTTTTATTTTTTTATTATAAAAAAGTAACTAAAACACTACCTTATAACATGAGATAATAAGCAACCGTGTAAGTGTTTGGTTTAATGTTGATTAGTGTAAGTCATTGAGCTCATTTTTTTGGGATTTGAATCCTTTTATGTTCTTTAAAAATACATGATGGATCATATGTAAAATACACATTTTTGAATTCAAATTTCATACATAAACAGTGGTTATTCAAACTTGAAATAAAATCTAACTATTGATTTGAAATCAATAGATAAGATTTTACAAATATGATTTTTTTCATGTTTTCAGGAACACAAGGGGATCTCCATTTATGTTAGTGTTTTTTTGTCCAAATTGAAAAGGTAAGGAATATGATGAATTAATTGTGTCCCCTCAGGAGGCATGTGAAGGAAGCATGAACCACTAATACAATTAGCTAGCAAAGTCTTTGCATATGCCACTATTTGGAGACCGTATCCTCTGTTACGACGTGTGTTTGGTATTGCGGTAGCTATTGTGGTTGTGGTTTGAAAAAAATTATTTTATAAAAAGTACTTTTAGTTGAAGTTGGTTTGAAAAAATATATGTTTGGTTAAAACTGTAATTGAAATTGAGGTTGAACAAAAAATAGTTTAATGTGTTTGGTTAAAAATGCTTTTAAAATTGAGGTTATAAAATAATTTTAAAAAATATATATTAATATTTATGGTTTTTAATTTAAATATTGTAGATTTAACTATTGCTATTACATCATGAAATAAATCATACTTTATATAATTTTTTTTTATTGTTCCATTAAACTATCTACAATTCCATTACATACAAAATTCATCCGACAATAACTATAGTTTTCATGATTTTTTGAGCGTGCAATAAAATTAGATAAAATATTATCATGAATAAAATTGAGATTACAGTACGAGTAAATTTAATTCACCTTAAACTAATTTTTTTAAAAAAAATTATTGTTCACGTTCACGTGAACAGTGTAAGTGAAATCAATTAACTGCATTGGTTTTTTGAAGAAAAAAACTCTGTTCACGTGAACAGTTTGAGTGAATTAAGCGCGCAACAACATCAGGTAAAATATAATCAGGAACAAAGTTGGGATTGCAATCAAATTCTGCAAATGCTACGTCATCAAACGATCTCTGTCTAATTTATATAGTGTCATTGAATAATGTTAAACACTAGTTTTTTTGAATAAAACACAATTAAAAAATAAAAAATAATTTTTATTTTTTATTTTACTTGGTCGGACCTGGTTCAATGCATTTTGAGCTTTAAACCGGAACCGGTCCGACCAGAACAGTGGAGCTGGCTACACTGTTCATGCTAATCAATTAGCATGAACAGTGCGCAGGAAGCAGCATTTTGCTGCTTTTCTTTCTCCAGCGTTTCGAACGCAAAAAGACTGTGGGACCCATGAACAGTAAACTGTTTTTTTCCTTTACTAAACGGGTTGCATCTATGTTTTGTTTAAAACACAGACGTAACCTCGTTACCGAACGACCTATATATATATATATCTCCGGATCCATTACTTAAGTTTATTTTTGTGTTTTAAAAATATATTTAAAAAACATTATTTTTTTTATTTTAAATTAATATTTTTCAGATTTTTTCAAACTATTTTAATGTATTGATATCAAAAATAATTTTTTAAAAATAAAAAATATTATTTTAATACATTTTCGAATAAAAAACACTTTAAAAAATAATTTTTATTATACACTTAAACACCCCTATATAAATGATGGAATGAAAAAAATTAATAACTTGGTGATATTGTTGCGTGATACAAGTCAAGGAATTTATTTTTTTTTAGATTTAGACCCGGCTAAGAAGCCAGGTTTCAGGTTACACGGATTAACTTGGAAAATTTTTAAAAAATATTTAAAATTTTAATATTTTATATGAAAAAATTAAGAAACAATCCATATGAATATAAATTATACGTGTTGTAAATAATAAAGTTTAAAAGATTATTTCAAAATGTTTTTTTATCCCACATTGAAAAGATATTATGTTATTCTTTTAAGTTGAATTAATTAAACAAAAAAGATTTTTTATTCCATATTAAAAAAACATAATTTTTTTTTTGTTATGAACATAGAATATATATACTAAAGAATTTCAAATTCTATGTTGAAAAAATAATTTTTTTTCTTGCGAACATAGGTTATATATATTAAAAGATATTCTTCTAATATTTATATAATGTACTTTGAAAATAGTTAATAATTCATTAAAAAAATATAAAAAAATTTTTGTTTAGAAAAAAAAAACATATTAAAAAAATAATAATAAAGGGTTTATGTTAAATTTTCAATTAATTTTTGTAATTACACGATCATACATTAAAGGGGGTTAGAAAGTACCAGCAAGGTACAATTTTAATTAGACCTTCTGAGGAACAAAATTCTGTCTTAGTTTTATTGCACAGGTCATTAAAGACCATCTATGAGGACAATACAACCTTTCACAGGCTACAAATTCAAGCACCTGGGCTAGCCAGCTAGCTAGCTAATTGGGAAAAAGGTGAGCCCTGGCTGTGCAGCTGCTGCCATCACACAAGCATCCTTAATTATAGTAGACTTTAAGGTCATGCTCCGGACTCCGGAGAGAACCTTGGGCATTTACGAGGAGTAAATTCAACTACTCAACTTAGACCCCACGCCTAAAATTTGTGTTTGGTTAATGTTTCAAGATTAAAAAAATATACACAAATATAATATAAATTTAGTTTGATTGAGATATATGGTATAAATATAAAATAAATATGTTTTTGGAATAATTTTATAAAGAACTTTTATCCTTTTAAAATAAAAAAAATAAAAAAACATGTCTTCCCACTCCTACTGTCTATATATAAAGTTTTTTTTTTTTTTTTTTATTTGAGGAAACCTCACCCTCCAGAAAACGTACTTTATAAACTCAGGTGAGTGAGTAAAACTCCGACTATCTCAGGTTCTTACAAGAAGTGCACGTCCTGACTCGAACTCGAGACCTGCTGTGCAGATCTCAAGTTCTGTATCATCATACTATGCCCCATAGAGACTTTTATATAAAATCTCGCTAATAAAGCTCTATATAGGTGTATAATCATTTTTTTTCTTCTTTTTGTATGTTTTGACATCAGAACAATAATTTTACAAGTTCTGATGTCATTTCTCAACCATTGATCCACCCTCGTAGATTGTGATGAGTAAAGATGAACTTAATTGATTGATCTTATGTATGAGATATTGGTTTGATGATGAGGAATGAGGATGTAAGATCGGAATACTCGCATATACAGATCTCCTTGCTCCTTAAAACTATTAGCAAGAGTTTGGTTGGTTACGTGGAAATTAATATTATATGTCTATTGTATTTTTATAAGTGTTCTTTGGTAATAACAGGATGTTTGGAAATGAATAATAGTTGTTTTTTTAAGTTTTTTTTATTTAAAAATATATTAAAATAATATATATTTTTTATTTTTTTAAAATTATTCTTAACACCAATACATTAAAATAATTCAAAAATTAAAATTAAAAAAATTAAAATCATAAGGAAAAAAAAAAAAGAAGATTCAACCGCCAACAAAACACAACCTAAATAAGGTGGTGTTGGCGAGGAAAGGGAAGGATGTGACATTATAAAAGATTGTCTCCTCTGAGAAGCCACTATTTCGAGTGGGACAAATGTTCGATATTGACAGTGACAAGGGATTTACTTGTTTAAGTTTCTTAACACAAGGAATCATATATTAATTAATTGGATCCATATTCCACATCCCCTAGATTTGAGCTCCATTTCTTGAACACTAAATACTAAGGTATAAGAACAATATGGGCCCTAAATTGATGGCACACCAAAGCTTGATGTATATTGGTCAGTGACAGCACATATATAATTTTTAGCTAAGGTAAGATCAAATTCTTTTTATGATATGCTATCAAGCAATATATATATATATCTTGAATATATTAATTACTTACTTTTTTATATATATATATGATCTCTCCGTAAATTAAGACTCAAATTAATGACAGCATGGGCACAGATACAATTAATCAAACATGTAATGGTGGAATAATTTGTTGGATTGGATATAAAATAAAGAGGAATTACAAGTGGGCATGGACCAAACAAGATGGAATCATATGAACCTGAAAATCTTTCCAGCATGGGGTCGCCTAGAGAAGACCTCGCCAGTCAGCATCCCCATAACGTTAGATATGCATTAAATTCACATCTTGCTACTGTCAGAACCCATGTTCTACAAGGATTTGAATGTTTGGAGCATGTTCCCCTAACATTTAAGGCAGTCCCTAGAGGGACAGTGCCAGTATGAAACAAATTAACAGTACTGAGGCAAGACCATAGTTAGCCGTGATATTTGAAATAAGAAAAGAGCATCTGTATTTGATCTCCCTACACAGATAATTTTGATTTCAATGATTCTAAGAAGATTTGAAACAGAAGGGCGCTAGCTCTCATGACAAGATATATATGGGCATGCCTCAACAAGCTGCTTTTGAATCTTGACGTGTCCCACTTTGTTATGGTGGAGTTCTTGTTGATTAATTAATGAAATGGAGAAGAAGAAGAAGCACGAAAGTGAGAATCTATCGTCTTATTTCCACGATGCGAATTTGGACAGATACATTCATGCACTAGGCACAAAATTTCGACCATGTTGTGTTGGCTAAGCTATAATTATATTCTGGGATCTACTAGTAGCAATGGCTTTTTATGATTATTAAACTAGTAATAATTTTAGATGCTTAAAACCAATCTACCCTCTGGTTTACTAATGGTGAACTTCTTGGATTTGCTAAAAAGTTCAAGAGTTCAAATTCTTTCTTTTGAAGCTCCTGTTAACTTCTAAATTCCAACTATTTACGTGCTCCTCTAGTCAAAGTTATTAAAGTTGATCTGTCATATGGCTCATCTCTCTCCAGGTTTGAATTACAACATGCTAGATAAGTTACTTTATTTCAATTTAAAATAATATCATTTCAAGATTTAAAAAATAAAATACAACAATGATGGTTTTGAAAAAATTATATGTTCATGACCTGTTCTATTTTACTAAAACCTTACCTTATTTCCCAATATATGAACATATGAAACAATAAAATTCAGTTAAACCCAAGCAAAAATAGGGTTTCAATTAAGTTGGTGGGATTACATGGAAAGGTTGAAAGTGCATAGCCAATAATCCAAACCAAACCCTACCAAAAATCGGCCTGTGTCTATACTCTACCCCAGAGATCTTCTGTCCTTCCCTCCAAGTGAATTAATTGGCTGTCTTTTCCTAGCTTTCCTTCACCGTAAAAAATATAAAATAGAAAACGAAGCCCCACTTTAATCAATGTTTTCACGTGAAAAAACCCTGCAACATATCCCGTCTCCATCTTGGTGCACAAAACCTTACCATACATGTACACACATACCATGATCATTAATTTCCACCCAAAAATCACGATCATATTCATAATTAAGAGCCTTAATCTAGCATACAGAAGAGAATATAATGGGCAAATTAACCCCGTAATTCATTTCTAGAAATGGTTGATTTCCCTGGAAGATTTTCTTTGATGTCTCCATCTTGGTGCACAAAACCTTACCATACATGGACACACATACCATGATCATTAATTTCCACCCAAAAATCACGATCATATTCATAATTAAGAGCCTTAATCTAGCATACAGAAGAGAATATAATGGGCAAATTAACCCCGTAATTCATTTC
>Ga0307507_10010735_pt1 | contig 11741 bp, 15 predicted proteins | sample 7_EM_MG_FD_207223 | JGI IMG/M metagenome (GOLD analysis project Ga0307507, IMG submission 207223) | Populus trichocarpa ectomycorrhiza microbial communities from riparian zone in the Pacific Northwest, United States - 7_EM | ecosystem: Host-associated > Plants > Roots > Unclassified | place...
GAAAATCAAGGTGATACCGGAGAATACGGTTGGGATACCGATAATAAGGCCAGAGAAGACGGCGGATCCCCCGAGATGTTCTGCATATGCACTGGCAGAGGAAACGATTATAAAAAATGAGAACTGTGTTACAATTCGAATGAGTGATCGAGTCCTTGTAGCAATTAAAAATAGGGAAACTCGCCTGAAAGAGGGCATTTCCCCCGATTGCGACAAAGAGGGACTTGTAAGAAGGGAGTCTGAGCTCGGATTCGATGAACTGTTCCTCAGGCTCTTCTATGTTTTCTACATGTCCATTATGTGACGAACTTAAGATGCTAGGAATTGTAAGATGCGAGAACGGTTCTCTGCGGACACTAGGATGTGCATAGTCGACCACTGTAGACTTAATAACAGTTGAAGGTGCCATTGGATTCTAACGACCCAGCAATAGGAAGCCATGATACAGATTTACATAAAGGATTCGACGACGGAATCGGAGATGATGCAAGTTTAGGTCACATGATTCATTCCCCATCTTTCTGGATTTCATCTTGGCACAGGTAAGACTGCGTACCTCTATTATCTACTGATACAAAGCATGCTCGCGGGTATCCCCCAACCCATTCAAACCGAAAAGCGTGAGAGCACGGTTTATCTATCTGAGTAGAGGTACTTGCAATATACAGAAGGTTTTACTACCTATCATAGCCTACAGTTCGCGCGTACCCACCTACAGAAACCACATAAATACGACCAAATTACAGCCAAAAAACATTTTTCTGATGCAGCTGAGGGAATCAATGCAACGTCTTGCGAAATATCCTCAATGACAACGTAGGGGTAGGCGTCATGCTCTGTAGGGTCTTCATAAACGTGATCGTCAATATGATCAGCGATATCATCTTCGCTTCCTTCGTTTAGCTCTAAAGTATGTTCTGGACCATCAGATATGGAAGAAGGGAGTTCGAAGCCAGATTGTAGAAGGGCCGGGATATCTTCCACAACAGAGTATACAATCCTCCGCAAACCTTGATGCTCCTGTATGGGAAGGGCGATTCGATCTGCGTGCTGAAGATTGACCATTTCATCCAACGCTGACCCTTGCATTGACTCTCTCACAGCAGATGAAATCCCCCACCAGTCACGCGCATCGACATATCTAATGCGGATTAGAAATCAAGGGTGATGAAAACAATACTTGCACTAGTCACCTTTCGTAGAGGGGGGAGAATGGGGGCTGGCCGAATGCATGCATTGCGTTCGAAATCCTCCAAATCTGACTTCTAAAGTTCATAACCCGGATATTACAGCCCACTGACAAGGCAGTTGAGCTACAATGGGTAAAGTGAAATTTGAAATCTGAACTCACGAAGCGCCAAGACACGATAACTAAGATTTGGTTAGATAGGGTTCTAAAGCGGTTTAAGAACGCACAGTCGGGCAATGAATATGTTGCGAATGGGAATTTCCTCTTCTGTCAATTTTCGTAATTCGGGCCCAAATAACAAATGTTCTGCCCCCAAAAAATCAGTTACAGCTAGGACATTGAACTTCAGCATACCAGCACCAATGCCCGTATAAATCTCTTTTATGAGATCTCCCAGAATAGGAGGAAATAGCCAAAAATGAATTGTCTTATCAGCGGCTTCATCTGGGCTAAAGTTGGCTAGAACCTTGGAGAGCCAGCTGCGAGGAAGAGTAACGTCGTGCAAAACCCCTGTTCGTTGTGCACGATTGAATACAACTGTTAAGGCACAGAGATGCTCGATGTAGGCGCAAAGGACACCGATCTCTACTGGCAGTTGGTTTTGCATAACTTGCCTGGATGTGCATAAAAAATCTGATTACAATAGCTAGGGTGTAAAGTACTGACCGAATGAACAAGGTGCCCACAAGAACACTCCAGGGTTTACTGTTTTGATAGGAGGACAAAAGCTCCAATAATGAAATCTGGTTGTCAGGTTTTCGAAGGTACTGTGGCGGAGTTGTTGCAGTAATAAACTTTGAGCGATACAAATAGAGTTGCGCCTCTTTCCTGTTGAGGGTGAAACTTAAGTCTGCAGTTTGCATGACTTGGGTCAGGAACTGGGTCTCCGTCCTCGATGAAAATTCAAGATTATATGTGAGTTCACGAATCCAGGCGATGATGACCTGAAAGCCTGCTCGAAAGCCGTCGGAAAACCCTTGCTTCAAGCTGCTTGTTGTTCCAAGTTTGTAAGCTGGGGGGTTGAGGGCATCGTACAGTTTTCCGATCCAAAATCTTTAGAAAGAGCCGTCAGGAATCGTGGATCCAGAACAAAATATAAATAACCATACACTCGTTGTAAGTTGCGCAAGTCAGAGGGGTAGTTGAGATCGTCACGATTTATCGTCTGATAAATCAGGATCTGGTAGATATGCGCTTGGATCCAGGTGTTGTACCAAACTGGGTTCGGCTCAATATGGTCTTGTGTGCAGCTGGATTTGAAACAGCCCCCTAGAATCACATGTCGTGGGCAAGGGAAAAGAGATCTTGCTCCGCGACACATGCCATTTTGACGTATAACTCGTTCCAGCAGGCGCTCGGAAAGTGCACCGCGAACGATTTGAGGTAAAATTTCAATCGAGACAATGAGATCTTTCGAACCTTCCACTGCGGTAGACCCTGCAGCAGGAGTAACCTTTTTATGCAAGAAAGTCCCATGTGGGACCACGAAGGCATTTTGGCCATGAGGCCGAAGTCCGAGCACCTTCCAAACATGAGCATTAGTGCGTGGGTCTGCATAAAATGCCGTGTCGTGAAGTTGTTGGGCGTAAAGGGAAAATGGTTGCAGGGTAGATGTTAACGAATCAAGGTCCATGTTTTGTAGCACGTGGGGTACCGAAAAGTGATGGTCAAGTGCTAAGAGAACGCCAGACAGATTTTGTCGCTCGAAGAACCTGTCGGCAAGGGAGACTAGATTCTTGAATATCCCGGAGGAGATCGTTTTGAACAGTTCCACCTATGGTGGCAGATTGTGTGTTGAATAGATAGATCGATACTAAGCATAATTCAATGTACCTCGTCACGCTCATTTTGGTTGAGAAGAGATTGATCTATCGAACCAGCATAGGAAAGGAACTTGACAACTATGTCATTTGGGGATTTTCGGATCCCCAATGAAAATTCTCGCCACAAGCCCTGTAGGATACAATGGATAGCCCGTTGCATGGATTGGTTTGTGTCACCTTTATCCTTAAGAAATAACTCCAGAGCTTCGATTGTGCGACCCTCCGACAAGTGGAGCTCGGCTGCGTCAGTCACTTGTCCATGGGACACCAAAAGTTCTATTTGTGCTCCATCCAAGTTTCGATCATCAAGATATTTAAGCCATTCCTCAACCGTGTCAAATAATTTGCGTGCTTTCCTGGTGTATAGTTGTGTTAGCTATGAAAAAAGAAAAAGAAATTGATGACGTACTCGAACTCTTTTGTAGTAAAGTATCTCAAACGTGCAACATCTTTGATCTGGGCGGCAACTCTTTCTTCAACCTTTCCTGCATATTTAATGATAACCTCAATTGCTTCATCGAAAAATCCTGCTTCCTTGAACAGCTGAGCTGCATTTGTAAAGCATTTGGCGAGAAGATAGGTTCGAGCAGCCTTTGCAAGGTAAATCGAAGCACCAGCGGGACTATCACCCGCCTTCTCGAAACAACCAGCAGCGGCACGATAGTAGTCTTCAGGCGTCTGGACCGCCTCTCCAGCACAACAGAGAAACGCCTCCGCGGCATTTGTAAAGGCATTCATGCGGCGTTCAAGAAGAGCTCGAGAGGTCCCAGTTGAACAGTTTCGCGCAATTTCGCGCAGATGGTACGCATTTGCCACAGCAGCAGCACGGGGAAGTGACGCTTTCTCGTAGGCACGTCGTGCTTGTGCGAACTGTTCCCGATCGAAGAAATCTTTCGCTCTTGCCCCCCACTCCTCCGGACTAGACTCCACTGCGAGATCGGCAAAGTGGAACTCAGAAGAGGAATTGATAATTAGATTGCGGCTCGTCCAAAACACCTGTACAGACTGTCAACAACATCCTGTAAAAATGCAGAATACATACGTTCATTGGCTGGGCTTTCAAGGACGAATCTGCTATCCATAAGCTGTTGCGAGCCCTCGTGATCGCAACGTACAAAAATTTCAGCTGTAAGAAATTAATGATGGAAGAACCAGGGATCACATAAAGCCCTTACTTCTGAACAAATGGGGGCATGTCTCATGTCATCAAAATCGGGGACAGACACGCCAAGATCGACAGCCTTTAGAATGACTCTCCATTGTGACACATTAAGGGTTGAGTCGTGAAAGAAATTATATAGAACAACCTGGAAATCACAATTAGATATTAAAACATAGAGTATCTCCGAGCAACTAATAAAACCACTTACGTCATTGAATTCTAAGCCTTTGCTTTCATAAAGGGTTCTTGGAAAGCGTCATTTATCATAAACCACACGATTTCAGAATTGCTTACAAAATGATGCCAATTGGCCCAACCTGATTGTGAAGTCTCTCTCGTGCAGCCTCGTCACGTACCAGGATGCCTGAAAACGTTGGAAACCGTTGGAAAAACTGCAGATAAGGCAAGACAAACATTGGTGAGCTCCGAATTCGATCACAGCATCACTAAACAAAAATAAGTTGTTTTGTCTCGTTGAATTTTGAAGACTAGCGTACTTTGTTTCTTGGAAACGAAATTGTCGCTAAAGAGTGCGTTAGAGGTTGGCTGAGATGATAGCAGATACAACAGACATGATCGGGAGTACTTGTATTCCCGCCGCTGAAAAATGTGGGCTTAGCACCATCCACAATTCCCTTTTCACGGGACAGGATGTCGATTGAATATGGCCAGAAACGGGAGATCAAGTCAACTAACGAATGGGCACAGTTGACGATGCCTCCATGAGATCTGTAGTTGACGGATAATTGAAAGGTCTTGGGGGGTTCTTGAATCAGATGACGAGAAGAGATCCTCGATTCTCGTTGTTTCTAAAATGGGTTTTTAAGAAGATATCGTGAGACATTGATAATCATCCTCGAAGCAAGTCATGCCGGACCTCAACTCTGAATAAGAATGCTTTGAGATCATCAAATCGAAAAGAGCTTCCAATGGATATCGCTTGAGCTGTGTCTCCGGCCCAGAATAAGCCATTGGGATTATCACAAATTGATCTTAACACTGTGATAGATTGTTGAGGATAGTAGAATTTTGGAGAGATGATGGAAATTACGCAGAGCATCGACGAGAAGATTGTCCTGAGCTTCGTCGACGTACCTAAATGAAGGGGGTCACCAGCTGGCTCACAGCTGAGAGGTACGAGACACACAGATGGTCAAACTTCCTGCCAGGAACACCATGCTGGCCAAAACCTGCAATGATTGTGTGAGTCCTAGGCACAGAGACGTTGTCAAAATACTGATCATTTGAAACAAGTAACGACCCCAAACCTTTCGGCCGCATCGTAATCACCCAAGTCAATTTTTTTCTGATGATAGTGAAGGAATATGTCGTAGATGGTCGTCCGTTGCTGCGCGAATGTTGGGTGAGTTCGGCAGCTGAGGTTCTCATAGGATGCACGATCCATAAATCCACGAGACGTGTGGGCGGTCTGTTCAGATCCGCAGATAATGCCTAAAACCCAAGTCATCTGATTGCGACAGGGGCCAGAGTGAGTATTGCGAACCCATGATCTCATTGAACACCAGGGCTGCGTCTTAACCCCAGACAATGAGTGTCAACACAATAGTAAGTGTAGCAACAACATACCCAGCCCTTTTGTTAGCGACTGAGGAAAGTGAGTCCAATACTCTGATCTGAACCTATTGAAAGTTATTCGCTCTCCTGAACGTAAAAACGCTCTGCTCGAGCCTCTGTTTTGTGTTTGAAAACCGGCACGTATGGGGTGAGAACCATGCCAACTGTGTTCATTGTCATCCTTGACTTTCTCAATTTGACTGGCTTCAAGCATCGAGCATAACTAAACCATACACTGTCAGATGATAGGTCGGACGAGGGCAAATCCAAGACCCACACACCTGATCAAAGGTTATGAAGAGAGGAAAATGGCGATCCTCCAAGTCACTATACTTGGATGGCAAGTCACTTCGCCAATCAGGTATATCATCCAGTGCCACAGGATGATCTAGCTGGGCTTGCGTTTGTTTCGCTTTTGCAAGCTGTTTTAGTTCCTGAGGTGAACATGACCCAGTTGCGAGCGAATTCAATAGTTTCTCGAAGTACTCTCCCACTTTTGCCGCTAGAAGACGAGACTTAGTTACAAATACCTGCCTTGGTTTGATTGCACGTTCTGTGCATAATTGATATGTTCTCTCAACCCGTAACATCTTGAAGAGCATTGTTGTGGTTTTCCTAAAAGTGACAATTGAAAAAAAGAAATTGATGATAACGTGATGACCAACCCAGTACCGCTTCGACCGAGGACATAGCAAGAAAACGGATATTCTACGATGGCCCTTTCTTGTGTGCTGTTTTCGTGCTCGTTCAGCTGTTGGGTCACCACACAGGCTATATTTAAACAACGTACGAGACTTGGAATGGAAAAGATACATCAAGATCCGCAAGCAAGCCTATTACAATTAGCTTTGGGGGTTGGCATGAAGTGACAAGCGTACTGAACAGCAGCTCCTGTTTGTTGGTGAATACTTTAGCCCACTTTTGTGTGACAAAAGCACTAAACTTACCTTGGAGAACGTAATGAATTTTTCAAGACTACTTTGATGAGAATATGGAAGAAAAGGCAAAATGTGTTCTTACACAAAAGTGGAATGCAGCTAAGATAGCCCATGAGATTATAGTCTGTTACAATGCCCAATAAGCCACACCTGGCTTAACTCATCGGGAGGCAGGTCTGGCACGCTGACATCATGTGTCGCTTCTGCGTCTTCCGATATTGGCCAGGAGGCTGGTGAGTATACATTGTCCCCGGCTTTATGTGATCCTCTCCTATATTTGCACCTGCAAAGGATCTCAAGCAGTGATAAATGTGGTCAAGTGCAAGTATAAACCTAAATTGGTATGTTTTCCCCTTATTGTTGAGTAGATGACTCAAGGAGTCCCACGGATGCTTGTTCAATTGTGCATGAGTAAAAATCCCCCAAATCTTCAAGACTGGGTGGGAGAGGAAAGGTGAGATTGGAATGAGACTTGTGAACATAGCTTCACCTTGTTGCTCGGTCTGATGACATGCGAATAACAGGCAGCATAAGTATTTAGCCATTGTCGTTATCTCAACATACCTCCTCAATGCTGCTGCGAACACATACACAATCAATTTGATACTGCGGAAGAATGGTTGAAGCAAGAATATTATTCCCCAATGGAAGTTCCTTACCACAAGTCTGAGATCTCGTACCATCTTCGCCTCGAATATCGGAACTTGGGTAGTTGGACCACTCAATCTCTTCTGGTTGTCGTCGGAGAACCGACCATTCGATAACTCTCTGTTTATATGGCCAAATTAGCTAAGATCGACCAAGTCTATCCATGCAGGACTAACCTAATTTTCTTGACAATGATCTCAAATATCTTCTTGTCTTTACGGCGGTATTGACGGAGATGACTGTCAGCTGCTGTCGAAATGTAAACAACCCATTCACCGAATCCTTCCACACTGTCAAAGTAATGGGCGCTGCGGTGGAGGGTGGGTGAGGTTGTTTGATGGATAGGCGAGGAAGCAAACGTTTTCAAAGATCGTGGATAGGCAGAGTCTGTGGTGGCGATCTTAGTGGAACTTGAAACCTCAGGGGGGGTAGCTAGGTCTGTGATAATTTTCAGTTCTGGTAATTGTTCTTTGGGGACGAACGCCTCTTTCAGATGTTGGGATATAGCTGGCAAAGAGATATTCTCAAGGTAAAGCTATTTTGATGCTTAGCCAGGACGGTATGAGAAGTTTTCAGAATGGCTTACTTCAAGAATAGTTTTGAGACGAACGAGGAGGTCGGACGTGGCGTCATCTCTTTCATTGGAGGTGCTGGGAATATTTAATGCGAGGGCGGCAAAGGGCTTAGGATCAACGCGGATCTCTCTTATTGCGGCCTTTTTCTCCTCCTTGCTTTTCCACCGGCTTTTCGACCTGCCCTTCGAGGATCTGGACAACTGTCCCTCATCCGCGAAGGACATCGCGAAAAGATCATTCAAGGCCGCTGGCGCATGTCTCACAGTTGTATGAAATTCCCTCATGAGGTCTAGAACCTCTTGGGAGAATGGAATCGGAGGAAATACGAAGAAAGTAGCAAGCTTCAACAGAAGCTGGCAAGTCAACGATGAGATAAATGATGTGGGCGATGTTGGGAATTTCTCGAGTAACCATGTTTTGACCGAAAGGGTACTCAGATCTATTGGTTTGGTGAGTCCTAACTGGAGGAGGAGGATGAAAGACCAAGAAGGTACCTGATAATACAAGTTCGACAAGGAACGGTGTCTGGAGCAGCTCATCAAGGACATGTTCATAGTTCTGTTCAGTAAAGGTGGATTGTAATTCAAAAATGGAGTTTTCTACGTCCTCAATGGACGTGATGTTGTCTGGAGAAAAAAGATTGGTTCTGAAACTCTTCTTGCGTGGAGTACTCATTGTGAATACGGGTGGAAAGTCTAGATAGCTCTGAAGCTGGAGTTATATGGGAAAAATGATTGTAGGCGTATAAGCTGCGCAGAAACGAGGCAGGTGGCATGACCCTCGGCGCTACCTATAGTGGCGCAGGAAAGACGGCAAATCACTTTTCATGAGCAATGCCAATTAATTACATAAGGTAAGTAGGATCCAAAAACCAAATCTATCATACATACTGCGAATCAATCTACAAGTCGATCAACAAAGCCTCTTTCCTTTCCTCCTTATACTCAATCCCTGATGGTGCTGCTAATGTTGGACCAAACATGGGGAACGCCTGTGGTGCTAGGGTTGGAGCAACGGGGAACTGGGGTAGCGCTGCTGGGGCAGGTGGGGGAGAGGTAGCCTGCTGATATGGTTGTTGCTGTTGTTGGTACTGTTGTTGGCGTTGAGGAACATGTTGCTGCTGCTGTTGCGGTCGTGCGTGGGCAGTAGGCTGCTGAGCAGCGGCGGTGTTGCTCCTTGTTAGTTGGGGTTGAGCTGTGGATTGTGCATATGTAACGGTGTCATGCCTGGCTATTGAATGTGGAGGGTGGGTTTGGAGTGGCGCGACTTGGGGCTGGGAATTAGTGATCTGTTGGGAGGGTTGGGATAGAACCGAAGGAGTGTTGTAGGTGACCGGTGGAAGAGTCTGACTTGTGCTCGGAGTGGAGGGAGTCGCAAAGTATGGCTGGTACTGTGACGGTTGCTGCTGCTGTGGTTGTTGTGGAGTGTGTTGAAAGGAAGGGGGCGCTGAAGGCTGCTGTGAGGGAGGAGCGCTGGGGACAGGGGATCGGGCTTGTTGAGGAGGAGCATACCACGACGGGGATTGTGATTGTTGCTGCTGCTGGGGCTGTTGCGGATGCCATTGAGACTGTGATGCCTCAAATCGCGGAGAGCTGACGTATTGGGCCTGCTGTGGTTGTTCTTGTGCCAAAGGTGGGGAATAGGCAGTCATCTGTGGCGAAAGTGGTTGTTGCGTTTCCGGTTGTTGATATCCTGAGGGGGGCTGTTGCAAATGAGCAGGCGTCCACTGATTGTAACCTGTATTATAGCTCGACACTGGTTGCTGATACTGAGAAGGAGGCACAGTGGAGGAACGCCAACGAGGATGGGAAATCTGTTGAGTCAATATTTGGTCGTACAGCTTAACTGCTTGTGATAGTTTGTCGTGCATGTCCGAAAGCATTTCTACACAAGACGTATGAGCAATGTTTGAAATTGCAAAATTCAAGAAACTAACCTTCTTTCCGACCAGCATCATCCAGACTCAACGCCATCTTGGGCCTCAATCCATTTGCCTTATCGTATAACTCGTTCACCGCTGGATACCTGGAAATGTCTCTCCCGCCTTGCGCCTGAACCTGCTCGACAGTTTGGTTGAAGGTAAGAATTGCGTCTTCCTCTAAAGGCTCTAGATCGTAACTTGGCACCTTGGGCAGTGCCGGCTGGTGGAGTCCAGGAGGGTATGATTGCGAATAACCGGGGCCGGCGTAGTCGTACGGAGCCTCTGTGCGTGGTGTCTCTACAACGATGGGTGCACTGGGTTTGGGAGCATTGGCCTCGCGTAAGCTCGCTTCTATGGCAGCTCTGAGGTCCGGATCATCATCTTCGTCTGAGACAGATTTCCTGTCGGGATAGGAGCTTCTGTCGATGATGGGGGGTTCCGAGGACTGCCATTTGGGCTGGGATGGGACGTAGCCAGGGCGAGCGTTCCCGTTTGCGTTGACCTCTTGCAGAGAAAGCTGGATAGCTCTTTGAAGTTCAGCGTCGGCCAACTCGCGCGCACTACGGTGACGGGTTCCGTGAAGACTTGTAGAGTGTCGATGACCTTTGTCTCTGTGGATAACGGTTGGAGTACGTTTGTAGCTAAGAAGGAAGAACCTACACTTTCTCATGTTTCTTCGTGAGCTTTGCGTGGCAGCCATCACATACCCGAACATCTGTGGTAATACCGAAGTGGGGCAAAGGCATTGACTTAGAGGAGCATTGCTGGTCAAAGACTTGACCACAGTTTCGGCAGTGATGCTTTCGGTTCGTGAATGTGAACGCCGTCCGACACCGTAGGCAGACTTCTGAGTCTATCCACTCTGGGGCGGTTTGAGTATCAACCATGGCGGAATTGGCGACGGCGAGATCCTTTGGAGGAAAATTGTATCCTGCAAAATGGCGATGAGGGTGTGCTGCAGAGATATTCCGACATTATTACTCACCTTCGTTGGTCAACATTTTGTATACCTGCCCCATGTAGCTCAGTGTATGCTTTCCCTCGAATGCGATACTCCAGTTCTGAATGAGACGTAGGATAGTATTTTTGACCTCGAGGTTTAAGACTGGAACTTTGAGTATAGAGACGAGATTATCTACAAATTCTCGAGAGGCGACTTCAACTAGGAAGTGATCACCGCCATTCTTGATGCAGATATCCGTCAACTGGAATTGAAAGTCAATAGCTCGAAATACAAAGTAGTATGGTCGAACGTACCCCCAAAGCTAGAAGCTGAACGTTTGGGTTCTTGTGATTGAGTCGGCGTTTAAGAGCACGCATAGAATCCTTTGCTGGCACCGACTTTGAGCGGATTTGATCGCATATTTCGAGATTCAAAGCGATATCCTCTGCGCCTGCTGGCAAGAGCTCAGAGGTTGCTTTGTCTGAATGGTGATCGGTATGAAATTTGCCAGAGGAGCAGGACATGACTTACCAACAGCATCGTCGAGCTGCGACGTTCCCCATATCCAAGCACCTATGGCTGACATTGGGCTAGACGGCGTTGAGAGTGTATATTGCGTGTAAGTAAGTAACTGCCAGGTTATTCAATGCCTCTGTTCAAGAGGTGCGCAGCGGCTGTGCTCAGGATGACTAATTTGATGCTGACATCATCTTGTACAAGCGCGAGTGCTTGTACTGCTAGACCATGTCAAGCTCTACTACTTCAAATACCAAGCAGAAATATCGTTCTGCATCTCGTCAGAGCCGCCCGTGGACAAGTCAGTCGCGTCCAACCACTGCTCGTCCTCAAACTGCAGCTTCAACTCGGCACGAAGGAACCTATGTAATTGCCCTGCTTGAGGGCCGTGGTGTCTCGCGTGAAGTGGGAATAGCGGCCCTCGACAAGGATACGGGGAAAGTCATGCTCG
>Ga0307507_10010736_pt1 | contig 11739 bp, 4 predicted proteins | sample 7_EM_MG_FD_207223 | JGI IMG/M metagenome (GOLD analysis project Ga0307507, IMG submission 207223) | Populus trichocarpa ectomycorrhiza microbial communities from riparian zone in the Pacific Northwest, United States - 7_EM | ecosystem: Host-associated > Plants > Roots > Unclassified | place...
GAAGCTCTGCGTACAGAGGCTCTGCACGAAGCTCTACGTACAGAGGCTCTGCGCGAAGCTCTGCGTACGGAGGCTCTGCACGAGGCTCTGCACGAGGCTCTGCACGAGGCTCTGCGCGAAGCTCTGCATCGGGTCCCCGCTATATTCCTGATAGCGCCCTATATAGCCACCTTATTTTTTACCCTTTCTTCCTTATATCCTCCCTATCTAGGGAGGTACTAGAACGGCAGCCAGTAGAGGACCGTTGCTAGAACTAGACAACTGTCGCTAGAACTAGACAACTGTTGCTAAAACTAAACAATGACCGTTTAAATAACTAGCTAGCAAACACTATAAATAATTTAATTAATTAATTAATTAAATTAAACTAGAGCTTTAATATTAGCCCATTACTAAATTAAATTAAGGCCTCCTAGGGAGGCACCCTAGACGACCACCGTTTGAATATAATTAGGGCCTTTAATTAGGCCGACCCCTCCCCCAAATTAAATCATACACTGACACAGGCAGGTAGGTAGGTAGGTAGGCAGGTAGGTAGGCAGGTAGGAGACGACTATCGCTAGAACCAGACGACCGTTGCCAGAACTAGACAACCGTTACCAGAACTAGACAACCGTTGCCAAAGCTAGACAACCGTCGCCAGAACCAGACCACCGTCGCTAGAACTAGACTACCGTTACCAGAACCAAACCACCGTCGCTAGAACTAGACCACCGTTACCAGAACTAGATAACCGTTGCCAGAGCTAGACGACCGTCGCCAGAGCTAGACGACCGTCGCCAGAGCTAGACAACCGTCACTAGAACTAGATAACCAACTATTACTAGAACCACACAACCATTACTAGAGCTAGACGATAACGACTAGCCAGTAAACACTATAAACGATTTAATCAATCAATTAAATCAAGGCAGCACAGACAGGTAGGCACAAACAGGGAGATGCTAACGGGTAGGTAGATGCAGACAGGTAAGCAGATATAGATAGGTAAGCAGATACAGACAGGTAGGTAGATATAGACAGGTAAGCAGATATAGATAGGCAAGCAGATACAGATAGGTAAGCAGATATAGATAGGCAAGTAGATATAGATAGGTAGGCAGATACTAACGGGTAGGCAGATATAGACAGGTAGGCAGATATAAACAGGTAGGCAATGCAGATAGGTAGGCGATGCAGGTAAGTAGGTAGATAGGCAGGTAGATAAGTTAATAGGTAAATAGGTAGAAGAGAACCATCGCTATATCATATTAAATTATCTAAAATAATAATATTTATTTTGCTAGCCTTATAAATAGCCTTAAAGTAGCTTTTATTTATTTAAAATATGCTATTAGTATAAAAGAGGTAAATATAATTATGGTTGCCAAATATATAGATTACTGGCAGGTTGTGCGTAGGTTGCGCACAGGTTGCTTATAGGCTGCGCGTAGGCTGCGTGTTAAAAAAACACGATATAGGCTAGTTGGTCGAGTTGCTAAATGCCCTTAACTGCGCGCCAATTACGTCAACCACCAACTATTGAGGCCATTGGTAGGGTACTATATTTTGCCAATATACTTAATCTTTATATATAACTTAATAGTGTTATAGCTAAGGACTACTCCTATACCCTTATACTAAGTCTATAAGGTTGTCTATATCTTATATACTAACTTATATTCTACTAGTATTTATATAGGGGTGCTCTTAACATTAAGCTTAATAATAATCTTTATGCTTAAGTCTCTAGCTTCCTATATTAGCTATACTGCCAGCTTTATCTTATTAGCTTTCTTATTAAACTTATTTATATACTTAGGTGCTTTTCCTTTTACGTAAATAAAATATCTTAATCTGTTTATAACGGCAATATCCTTTATTACTTCCTTTTATACAATATAGTTCTCCTCTCCCTTTAGCTTTATATTATTAAGCAGTAGGTTCTTACTACTACTACTTTCGCTTATCTTAAGTATAGTAATTAGTGTCACGGGACTGCCCGCGACACGCGCTACGCTAGACGCGTAGCTTTCCTTGATATCGCTTGGCAGATAGTTTATCCGCCCCAATTGCCCCTATATAGATTCGCCCGCAGCTGCATTCTTGTTGAGCTCTCCAGCAATCCTCTTGAGTCTCCACGACAGCCGTACGTAGCTATCAATTCTACGAATCTGATGCTTGTTCATCTAGCGTTCGCATGTGATACATCGTCATCGTGACAATTAGATATTAAGTTAATTAGGGACTTACTATATTCGTGTCGCTCTATTATAATTAAGATCGTACTAATTAGTTTTAACCGTCGTCTACTCCTTAAAGCATTGGTAGCGTATATTACTGCTAGACACGTCATGGTCGAGCTCTTAGTACGCGTTATATCGATTATCGTCTAGTTGCGAGCTCTACCTTTTCTATCTCTTTTCTACCTATTTCTTAGCTCTCGTCTTTATTAAATAACTAACTCAGCAAGCCAAATAGGTTAGTAAGATAGGACTAAGTACGCGGGAAAATGCGTGTTATTTAATCGTTTAACAACCGCTGTAAAGACAGCTCTCTCCACGCGTTACCTGACAACGCTATACTGAAACCCTCTATAGGCGTAGCCGGGCTCATAACCTATCGAAGCTGGTATTCGACGAGGTGCAGCGGAGGTGTAAGGGAATCAAATGCGTATATTAAGATGCATAGATGATGTTGATACTACTATTCTACAGGTGGATTTTGGTGGATTTCATACTCGCTTAGCTCACGTGACCAGTGCACGTGACTACCTCAAACCAGTGAGTCACTAACAACGACTGACAATATCTATAGTTGCTAAATGCACGGGCCTTATCGCCTGCAAAATCTAAGTCACCCGCTAATTCAGCCACACAAAACGAACTGTGGATATACTATTGTTATTTACTGCGTGGCTCAGTAGTGCAGAGGTGGAATTAGAGCCTCTACCGCAACAAATTCCTCTCAATGTCGCGCGTATATAAGGAGCTAAAGATCTCATAACTTATAGAGTAAGCTTTTCTTTATAATTTGGTGTAATTTTTATATCAATAGGTATTGTGGGAGGGTAGATCAATTTCGTCAAAGTTAATAAGTTCTTCTCAGACCAAGAAAACGATTACCGTCCTAAATCAGCTTAGCGGACGGTGCGGATATTGCTAACCTTTTTTGTTAAAAAGTTGATTCTATAGTCTGAGAGACTTTCGCAAGGTTTCTTAGGCGAACCGACTTGTTTTGTATGTAGAGCAGTCACCTTCTTTAACAAAATTGATCTACACCTCCACAACAGCTACCATCTCAGAAATACCGTCAAATTGATCTGCAGAAGCAGCTCTATAATCGATAAGTATATCTACTCCATAAGCCTCCACAATATCTGGTAAAAAGCGCCGCTGAAGGGGCGATTCGTCTACTCAGGCTCTGCACGAGGCTCTGCACGAAGCTCTGTGTACGGAGGCTCTGCACGAAGCTCTGTGTACGAGGCTCTGCACAAAGCTCTGCACGAAGCTCTACACGAAGCTCTGCACCAAGCTCTGTGTACGGAGGCTTTGCACGAAGCTCTGCACCAAGCTCTGTGTACGGAGGCTCTGCACGAAGCTCCGCACGAAGCTCCACGAAGCTCTGCGTACGGAGGCTCTGCACGACGGCTCTACGTATGACGGTTCTGCGTATAACGGTTCTGCGTGCGACGGTTCTGTGTACGACGGCTCTACTACGGAGGCTCTATATAAAAGCTTTGTGCAGAGCTTCATGTAGAGTTTCGTGCAGAGCCTCCGTACGCAGAGCTTCGTCCGTACAGCCTACCCAAACAATAACTACCTAAGGTACTCTATACGTCTGTAATACGGCACCTAATACTATAGCAACTATTTTAGTATCTTATTTAACCTTTTACCTTTTTATATAGTAAGTTTTTATGATAATATACTATAGGTTTGTTTAAATATCTATAACTTAGTAGTTGGCGCGAGGTAAGGTTTTAGTACACTATAACACGACGCTATATGTCCGCTAGGCTATAATAGGTTCTCTAGGGTGGTTATTATTAATCTATATAGGTTTTATATATATTAGCTAGCGTTTAGTAAAGTTATAGAGCTCTAATGCCGTTAACAACGCGTTTTTTTTTTTTTATGAAATTGATTATAAGACCCAAAAATACCTAAGTGATAAAAATGATATAGTCTGAAAGCCTAGGTTCTGTTGTATAATTGATCAACTTTGGGAAGTAATGTAAAATGTTAGTGTTAAGCTATTTCAATCTCCGCAATCTCCGTAATGTGAATATTGCTGACGCCGTCTATAAGTGCTACGAAACTCGCTTAGACGTGATTCCGGTGGTTTCGCACAAACGTAGTTAGTCAGCTTGCGGACCGATTGAAAATCCGCACCAACGGAATCACGTCTGAGCTTGCTTACCTTAGCAAGCTCAGACCATAGAATCAGTTAGCGGACATACGTATATCCGCAAGCGGATATTGCTAACCTTTTTTGTTAAAAAGCTGATTCTATGGTCTGAGAGACTTTTCCAACGTTTCTTAAGCGATCCGACTTTGTTTGTATGTGGAGCAGTTACCTTCTTGAATGAAATTAATCTACCCCCCCATAACAGCTATTATCTTAGAAATACCGTTAAATTGATCCGTAGAAGCAGCTCTATAATTAATTAATATATCTACCCTATTAGCCCCCACGATGTTAAACAGAAAGCGCCGCTAAATGGGTAATATATTAACAATTAAATTGCCTACCCCCTCTATAAACATAATATTAGTTAACTAGCGGACGCCTATCTAAATACCAACTAGAGTATTTGCTGAGTGGATATCACGCCTGGTAACAAAGGAAGAGAAGGTTAGAGTTATTTTAGAGCATTTATAAGACTGGTAATGTTCCTTTAGTAACCTTTCTTTAGTATGGCTATAGTTTAATACTAATAAAAGAAAAGGCGTAATAACAGATAAGGTGCAAAAAAAGAAGGTAAAAAAGAAGAAGGTAAAGAGGCTTATTGCTACCCTTTTAGGAGACGAAGAAATCCGTAATATGATTATAGAGACTGCGGATATCTATTTAGAACTAGTTAATACGATTATAAATATCCTTTATAAAGAGCTTTGTGATCTTTAGTAAAAGACGGTTATCTTTAGCCCATAGAAGTCAGATCTAGAGTTTAAAGACATTTAACTCTTGTAGGGCTATAAGGCAGTTAGTTAATATACCCCTCTACTCTGCTAACTAATAGAAGGATTATTGGCACAGTTAAGAACTAATAAATTATAAAATCTATATTTAGGGCGGGTTGTTCTTCTTACGTCCATCCTTTTATTAGGCCGCGCTTAAAGCTCTACTAACTATTTTACTTAGCTCCTTGGTCTTCATCTTTAAGGTATAGGTATAAAGCGTTAGGTTCTATTACTGCTTTATGGACTAAAACTTATTGACGGATATATAACACTTAACTGCTAAAAGATGGAATTAGCTGAACGCTCTAAGGAAGGTTATAATACCAGCGGCAGATATACTGGTACTAATGTTATTAAAGACTTACCTCTAATTAATATCCGCTCTTGATAATATCTATGTTATATATAATAATTTCGACTACTTTAAGCGAACGTAATATTAGTTAATTAGAGACACTAGTATTTTCCATTTCTATACTACTAGAAAGCTTGTCTGCGGATTTTATATTCCCCCCAGTGGCCTTCTTTAAAGTATGCTATATTGTGGTGGGGTAAAATGTCCTATGCTTAGTGTCTTGGCATTTTCCTATATATATTGAGCCTTCGGCTTCCCTCTTTCTTGGAGATCACGAACCTACCAGAATACATTCTTTTCTTTCTTTATTACCGACAGAGAGATAGACAGACAGACTAACTAACTAACTGACTGATAGATAGATAGTACCGTGACTTTCCTATCTAAAAGACACCGTACCCTACCACATATTATTTGGCATTCCACGTGGGGACAACAGCAAGCTCTTTAGATTAGAAGTCTAGTGCTATATATATAGAAGACACGTAGGAATATACTATAACTGCCGAAGAACTGCTAGCTGTAGAAGAACAACCAACTGCAAAAGAATTAATAGACGAGATGGCAGAACTAGAGAACCAGAGAACTAGGCAGTATCAGACAGCGAGGGGAACTAAGCAGACCCTAAACAGAAAGATAGCGGAAAAGACGGACAGCCAGACTCAACGCATAGGCTAAAGAGTGGCAATAGGAAGCAAAATAGTGTAGGTTAAAAGGTCTTGGGAGTTAGGTTTGGTGCCCATACTTAGAAATTTGGTATTAAGCGAACCAGCGAGCCAATTAGATAACTACTAGTGGTCAAAATCTCGCCACCCGTGCGCGCACGAGCATGGCCAGAACGTTATTGAAGATACAGAGACGACAAGCCAAGGGCTAATTAGTTAGATGGAAACGAGATCTAAGATATCTGGCAGCAAAGAAAGCTAGCGCTGCCCTTTAAGAACAGAGATAATACCAAGCAAGGCCGTAAGCACACAAGATTAAATCTACCTTTGAAAGCTTCCTATTCTGGCTTAGCTTTGTCCTCTTTTAAGTTATCTAAATTATATTAGCAGCGGCCCTAGAGGCACTCCGTAAGGACCTACCATACGGAACAACAGCAGGCCAAAACAGATGGACGTATTAAGACCCAGCAGTGGTAGAAGATGAAGATTCCGTGCTCTCCCAGAAAGACCTCCCCTTAGGCATTAAAAAGTAGGCGCCTTCCGTTAAGGACATAGCTGTATAAGTAGACCAGCCAAAGCATGCACCTGTCAATGTCCCGCCAGGATAGTCATCTGGGACATCCTCTGTTAAGACTACGGCCATGCAAATAGACCTACTACAGCGTTTACCTATGACACCTAGGACTGATGACCCTCAGCAGACAAAGGATAAAAGCCATAAGGATTACCTGCAAGCTCCCAAGGAAGCTCTAGATGCACCTAATAACCAGCAGTTAATAGCTTAAGACAAGGTCTGCATTATAGTTCAGCCTATACCAGCCCTAGGAACTGTTGGAACTCCCTACTTCGCAGGGCAGAACGTGTTGTAGTTTATCAAACAGTACAAACGGCTATACACCCGATATTATGTAATAAGTAAGGAGAAGCACCAGGGCCTTCCAGAGTACTATAATTATTGGATAGGGGTGTGGATCCAGAGCTTGCCTAAATTCACAGCTGGCAATTAGATAGAGCTTATAAGAAAGCTTAGGGCAGAATACCAAGTAAACAACTACTACCGACGCATGGAGACAAGAGACTTTGTAGAAGCTTTTATTCAAAAATCTGCGGAACAGCCAGGCGAATTACGTCACTATGTATAGGACTTTACTACTATCTCAGCTAAAGCAGTAGCCGCAGGAAACCTTACTAAGTAAGAGAAGGGGTAGTAGTTTATACAAGGGCTCCCTATCGAATACCGCGGGCACGTAATAGAAAAGACAGGAGCTGTAGCAGACAAGCCTAGTACCCTTATGTTTAAAAGACTAAAGGAGGCCATAAAGTCAAGAATAATGGCTACAGAGAACGTCGAGCAAATGGCTATTCTTCCAGAAGAGGATGTCCTGAATGTCCAGCTTATACAAGAGCTACGGCAGCAAAGAAATGAGCTCGACCGCCAAAGGGAAGGAAGACTTCTAGACCTAAGGAAGCACACGACGCTATTAAATCAGGCTGCAGTTCAAAGCCCAGCACAAGGATACAGCTCAGCACCAGGATACGAAAACTGGCAAAACAGCACCCGACCTCCGCAAGACTGTCAACCTCCGCAAGGCTCTCAATACTCACAGGATTCTCAATATCCGCAAGGTCCCCAACATCCGCAAGATTCTACTGCCTTTAGACGGCCGCAATGGGACGCATGGGGTCAGCGAGGCACGCGAGGACAAGGCCGGCGGACCTGTTTTAGATGCGGAGGAAGTCACCGTTTCACTAAGCATGAATGTTAAGGCTTAAAGGATCTTATTCAGCAAGGATTTGTGCATCTGTCTAATAAAGGAAGACTAGTAGCTGGGACACGCGAACGACCTGGACCAGTACTTCCGTGGCTCGGCAATAAAGGACAGCTAGAAGGTATCAAGAACTGGCTCCATACATACCAGGGAATAGACCTAGGCAGGCCAAAGGAAGAACAGACATAGCAGCAGGCCCCTACATTACGAACTAATTTTACTGCTTTCCATAACGGAGTAGTGCTAAAGAACAGTAACAAAATGTGTATAAACTGGGAGGACTACTATCAAGTACAGCCCACAGACTCAGCAGTAATGCCCAGCCAGCAACGTCCGCAGACTCGCCCAACCCCTAGAGACAGCCGTACAACCAGGACAACCATCAAGCCGCAAGCTCTGCCGCAGGAGAAGAATGTACGACTAGGAGAATACATCCAGATTATATCACGGCCTGTAGATAAGACGGCAGAGGCTAAAAAGAAGAATAAATCTTCTAATCCTTAAAGACGGTCTTAGAGACGGACACTTAACCAGGCCAGCCATTAACCCGCAGGCTCCACAGCAGGTGTAGAGTATTCAACTAGGGGACAGTCAAGTTTTAAGGTGGGGGAGGGAACACAGGTAACGTATAAAAGATTTCTATTTATCTACTTAATTACTGTATTTCCTAAAGCTCCTTTCTTGTTTACTTTCTTAATCGCAACGAGACGCGTTAGTCGCAACAACCTGCTACAAAGATGTCAGTTCAGCTCACCGCCTATTAACAAGCTAATAGCGATTTTCTATTTTGGGGACGGAAAATCCTAATTGGTCCATTCAGCAATAGAGCTAGCAGAACTCTACACCACCCCTAGAATTTAATAATGCGCCAGCTATAGGATAAGAACGGCACCAGAAGCCTCAGTTAATTACACAAATACAGAGCCAATTATACAATGCAGAGCCAGATGCAGAGCTATACGCAGAGCCTTAATTAAACAACTACGCGGAAGCTACGGTTAGTTAAAAAACCAAATCAAGCCAGAGCCTTAATATCAGCACGTTACCGTCACTAAATTAAGTCAATCGAATGTCGTCAGATTAGAGCCTTTAACCGGGCCGACCTTATTCCTTATTCAAACGACGACTGATTGCAGTATAACTATCACTACCATCCGAGTTCAGTACTACGCTAGCTGCACAACAAGAACGGACACTGCGGCAAGAAAGGGATCTATACAAAAGCAATAACACAATATCAGTAATCAAGTACCGCGGAAACGGCAAAGCAGTATACAAAGAGGCAGTAACAAAGATGCTCTACAAGAGATCGCATATAGGACGCAGCTAACCACAATAAGCCTAAACCATCCTTATACGACCAAAGACAGGACCAAGCCATATTAGGATAAACTAGTAAAGGATCTTATCAAGGATTACAAGGAGAACAGAATTTAGATATACAGGAGCCAGCGCTTTTCCTCAAGAGGTCGTCTTAACAAAGGACTGCATTATAGACACAAGGGCAAGGGATATGCAATAAAGGCAGTCACAACAACCAAGAAGCTGACACCAGATAATATTAAGGACGACTTAGGCGAAACATAGAGCCAGTAGGACAGCAATCAAGAGACTAAAAATAGAAGACAATCCTAAAAAGGCTCTTAAGCTGGAAGAAGATCAAGGATACGCGAGCGTACTGCCAACAGCCAGGGTAAAGAAGCAGTCGCAAAAGCCTAAGGATGCGCCAAAGAAGCCAAGAGCAAAGACGGTTCTAAAAGGAAAGAAAGCAGCTATCAAGGACATTTTACAAGGGCACTAGGCCTGTAGTAATGGTTCAAAGGAAGCTACCATTAGTGCTCACAAAGAAGGAAGTCTTAGGACAGGTCTCTAGATTAGACGTCTGGTAGACACTAAAAGCCTCAATCGACTACAGATACAGAACTTTAACCGAACGGCTGCACAGCCAGAGTCTTGATCGACTGTCCGCAGGTACAGAGCCTACGGATATAGAGCCTCAATGGAACGTCAACGGATTCAAAAGCTTTGATTAAGCATGCGACAATGCAGAGCCCAAGTCATACGTACAACAGAAGACGCCTTGAGTCAAGCCAGAGCCTCAGTCAAATCTTAATCAGTCAGACGCCGCCTCTACAGTCAAGTCGGATCAGCTAGAGCTTTCAGTCGGGCCGACCTAATACCCTGTTTAAACGTCAGTCGATCATACATTGTCACGGTCAAATCGAATCAGTCACCGTCGCCGTCAGACGTCTTCAATCAGCAGTCAAAGGTCCTACAATGGCAGACAGACAGCCTCTGCAGGAACCTCTCCCTTTAACCCTCCTTTATCGATCAATTGCCGCCCGTCTCAACGCCCACGGACTGGTTAACCAGAACGGTCTTTCCTATAGACGCAGATACGGATCTCTACACGGAGTCTCACACGGAGTCATACGCAGAGTCTACAGATACGGAGCACACAGGTGCAGAGCCTTAATTGGACAACAGTACGGCAGCTTGACTGGACGCCTATATATGCGAAGCCTTAATCAAACAGCAGATGCGGAGCCTTGACCGATCGCACGCCTACACGGAGGTCTTAATCAATTGTCTACAGATACAGAACCTCGGTCATACATACAGCCGAAAACACCTTAAGTCAAGCCAGGGCCTCATCAAATCTTAATCAGCTAAACACCGTCTCCGCATTTAAATCAGGACAGTCAGAACCTTCAACCAGGCTAACTTTCTACCTTAATCGAACGACCGAACGATCAGTTGCAGCACGTCGTCGCCGACCAATTAGACAGTCTTCGGCCAGCAGTCAAAGCACGCACGCAGACACGGACGCAGACACGGACGCAAAATATACAATGCAGAGCTACTAATACACAGCCAGATACACAGCCAGATGCAGAGCTAGATGCAGAGTCTTAATATCAAACGACTAGCTAAACAACCAAATTAAGCCAGAGTCTCTGCTATTTTAATTAACTGCCCTACCGCCGCCGCCGCCATTCCGTCCGACTGCTTTATCCCTACTATCTTAACCGACTGCTCTGTCTCTACTATTCTAGATCTGTACCGTTGCTAGATCTAATTACTGCCGGATCTACTAGATCTATTATGCAGTTCCGCCCAACTGTTCCAACTAACCTGTTCCGTTCTACTGTTTCTACCGACTGCTACTCCAACTAACCGCCGCCAACCGATTGTTCTACTGCTACTGCTACTACTACTGCTACTGCTACTACTGTTCCAACCAGCTATTCTACTGCTGCTGTTCAGCCGTTCTGTTCCGTTGTTCCAATTATTCTGCCACTACTGCCTCAACCAACTGCTACTAACCGTTCCGCTTCTACTAAGTGTTCTACTATTAAAAGTTCTGCTGTTAGATGTCCTGCTGCTTACTAACTATTACCAAGTTCTTCTACCGAGTGTTCTACCGCTGACTGTTCTGTTTTATTTTACTGCGCTAAATGTCTACTTTTACTACTACTTCTACCACCGTTACTGTTACTGCTATTACCGCCGCCGTTATTATTTCTGGTTTACTGTTCTGGTTACTAGTAGGAAGATCGGATCTTAGCTATGGATAACAGAAGGATATCATGGAATAGTTCTATAGGGCTGTAACAGCTGCAGAATTACGCTTTTGACTAGTACCGCTAGTAGGTGTAGTACACAGGCAATTAGGGCGGCTAGTGCGTGCATTTATGCTTTCAACCAGTGACGCTGGTGGGTATGGTGCATAGGCAACTAGTACGGCTAATGGGTGTATTTATTTCAGTGCGTGTCTGATAGGT
>Ga0307507_10010737_pt1 | contig 11736 bp, 3 predicted proteins | sample 7_EM_MG_FD_207223 | JGI IMG/M metagenome (GOLD analysis project Ga0307507, IMG submission 207223) | Populus trichocarpa ectomycorrhiza microbial communities from riparian zone in the Pacific Northwest, United States - 7_EM | ecosystem: Host-associated > Plants > Roots > Unclassified | place...
TTCTCACTCCTCAGATCTTCTTATCCATGGCTGGAAAGTGGAACGAATGAGGAGTGGTTAAAGACTTGAAGGAGGTTGACTTGTTGACTTTTGGCATTGGGTTTTAAAACTAATTTATTTTCTGCCCTTTTAAATTTACTGATATTTTTCCTCTATTCTCATAGTTTAATTGTTTTCAATTTCATCCTTGTGCTTTTCTAGACTAAAAAAAACGCTAACAAGGTTTTCTTAATTGAGTAATTAACTATATTAATGCTGAGAATTTCAAGTGCATTTGGATTGTGCTGCTTAAATTTATAAGCTCAATCTTGTTATGTAATCATTGAAAAGAGGATAAATTTGAGAGAAGTTCAATCTTGACTTGACTTCTAATTTTGATAATAATTAACGAGGAAGCTTCCTCAGGCACACTTTGCTCCATCAGTTTTCATCTCTCCATGTTTTACATGGGTGTTACATTTACAGGCTACAAGAACAGGAAGTTTCATCAGGGTAAATAAAAAATATAATATCCTAATTGACAAAAGCCAATATATTTAAAACTGTTAATTGCAACAAAAGGTTTTCTGCAGATCCATACTATTTCCACAGTTTGTTGCGTTTGTTATAAATTTTCTTTTTCGCGAAAGAAATACACTTAGATGGATCATCTGAATTCTCCTGTACAACACGAGTATAAGGAAATTCTGTTTTTTCATGTAGTGGACTTGTAAAATTGAACAGAATAAGATGTCAGCTGTACAGATATGATCTTGGAACCTACCTGGCAGATACCAATTTACAGAATCTTCCATCTTCCTCTTAACTAAAGTAAAGGACGTTATCATCAAGCCAGGTCTTTGGTCTTGGTGAGTATAGTTCCCTCCGAGATAAATGATAACTCTTGCGATGAACAATACTCTCACTAGCAGAAACAGGTATAGAATAGGTCCATAGCAGTTTGCATTTATATAATATTTATATGGTATATATGAAATGATGAAACAACTTATATGGTATATTGTTTGCATAGCTGAATGCATTTAAGTTCACCAGTTGACCTATTCTAATGGGCTTTATGAACTTTTTCCTTCCAAAACATTTTCACAACCAGTTGGTTAACCTGGACGCCCTTTTCAAAGATGATATACATTAGAACTACCAAAAAGTTTGGTCCTTCACAGATTTCAGAGTGGAAAGACCATCGAATGTCCCACAGCAACCAAACGGGTACACACACACACACACACACACACACACACACATATATATATATATATATATATGATCCACAATATATTGAGTAGTTAGGTTACATATTGTTGAGTGCCTTTAAAATACTGTAAGCCACATCAGTTGACATCATTTCTTTCTGTGCAGATACGATTGTGGTGTATATGTTATCAAGTTTATGCTAGCATCAGAAGAAGTGACAAGTCCTGATTTTGTGGTAATATTTTAACATTAATGTGCCCTTACTGAAGATAAAGGTATGACAGTCTTTCTTATTATCCAGCCAACATGCAGTTCGACAGCGATAACGAGAGGTTGGAAGTGGTACTAAGATTGCTAGCGAGTGATGTCAACTCATGCAGGAATGATTTGGCTTCCAAGGCTGAGGCATATTATGAGCAGAGGTTTGGAAATCATTGAGAATGTTTGGTAAGAAATGAGAATATGAAAGACATAAATCATCGATAGGAAAGAAAGTATTCAGACAACATATAGGAATTCAACTTCAAGAAAGCTTACCAGAGAATGTGGGCTCCATGAGAATGGAAATCAATGCTCATCAAATCACATGTGAACGGCCATCATTGTAAACAAAATAGTATAATTGGTATAGGCATAAAATGGAAATATGGTAAACAGTCATCTGGTTGCCTTGCTCCTCCTGCTCATTCCTGTGGAGATTTCTGGCTGAACTAAAAACTATGAGTTGTTTCATCATTTCATATATACTATGTAAATATTATATAAATGCAAATCAGTTGCTCGACCTTACCCTTGTCAATCCATTGCATTGAGGACGACTGGTATAGGCAACAATTTTGGTTGTCATCCTTAAACGATGCAGAATATACAACACCACGAAGTTATTGCCAAAATGCAGATAAATCTAATATTTTCCTGATCAAAATGCAGCATATTATGGTTCTAAAATATAGTAGCAAGGGAAAGGAACTTATTTATCAACAACATACCAAGAGGAAGTACTTAAAGGGAACAAGAGGATCTTAAAGGGAGAAACTTATTTATGAACAACATTTTGTTCTCTCTCCGGGAAAAACAATTTGTGCCCTTTCTTTCCTTTTATTAGGCTTTTAAGTGAAAACAGGCTGCTAGTCAAGTCATCTAAAGATACAAGAGAACAAAAGCTTCTGCAAAATAGTATACAGGAAAGTGAAGCTAAACATTTTCATCTCTGAATTAAAATCTAGTTTCTCCTTCAAAGAGACAAGTTGCAGAACAGCACAGCAGGACATCTCATCTGGATCAAAGATCAATGCAAAAGAACCCCGTACTTCATGATCAGAAGCATGCTTTGCCCGTAAGTACTCAGGCTTGCTATAATAAATTACACTTGAATTCCATTCTGGAATCTTAGAGATGAACACACGACCAGGAAGGTCTAGTGGTAAACCATGCTAGCATTTGGTCAAAGCAAGAATAGTTGCTTTGAGGTGCTCAACAAGCATTGATCCCCGATCCTTATGGGAACCCACACCTGCACTTAAATAACCCCTATAGATGTATCCTTGAACAAGGATAATGCCCTTAGCATCCTCTCAGCAAGTGATGATGGCCTAGTTGGCGGAGAATTAATACAATCTGAGGTGTTTCAGAAACAGTTTTGTGGACCAGCACCGCTACTGTGTTTTGCACCCAGATCATCAGCATCAATGGAATCTGAGGGATAACCACAATACGAATTCGTTTGCTGAAGCACCCCATTATCTCTACCATTGTAAGAAGTCCCAGAAGCGTTTATTTTATCCAGTAAGGGGAGCAGAAGTTTGTTCTGCAAAACTTTCTGCACACGGGATGGATAGGATGTTGATGGAAAAGATGGCATCCCATCGAAGGCAAGCATTTGATCCATAGCTGACGGGCTGTCGCACCATCCAGCATACATATCAAAATTCCTAAGCTCTGAAAAAAAGTTGAATGGGTCCTCCAACAATGAATTCCTAAGAGAATCATCGAAAGTTGAATGGGCTGACACTATCTATTTGAGCTCTTGACCAAGCCCAATAACCCATCCACATTTCTTTCAACGAGAAGGGGTTCTCCATTTTGGTTACTTGTAGAACTAACCAAAATACTCTCCCCTCTTTTCAATCAGAATACCATACAAAGAACTCAATTCTTCGTTTCCTAATATCTTCCCCCACTTGCATAACTTCAAATCTTTCAAAGTTTCACTCTTTCTGCTCGGATTTTTATCTACCCGCAAAACAGAAAAGCTCAATTTCCTCTCTTTAGCCCTTTTTTTTTAATAACTAAAAACAACTTAATAATTACACTTGAAAAACCTAATCTTTTACCTGTTTCGACAGAAATAACCCAGAAAGCAAAACCTTACCTTCTACAATCCTGCAATACATATAGCTGTCTGCACACACCAAGAAGTCAAGATATATCAGCTTTCAGCAGCCAATAAACAAATATCTCAACATCCATGGTCTAATTAGGACATCACTCAACTCCTTTCTATGAGTAGCGAGGACAATCCAGTAATATGACTTTCAAAAATTTGCAATGTACAAAGCCTCCGTGATTCACTACAACATAATTCCGCACTCCAATATCAACAATAACACACCAAACCCACCTCCAAATTTGTCTTCTTTATACATATAAGCACATAGATAAAGCTAAATACAAGCAAAGACTGCCTTTTTTTGCGCGTGTATAAAGCTTGAGTTTTTTTTTTTTTCTGGTTTTCTTAGAAGTGGTCCAAATAGGCAGATTTCAATGCAGATAAAATATCTAACCTTTTTAAAAAAAAAAAACATTATATATTTTTATATTGTTTGAATGCTTATATTTTTTATTGCTTTGATATATTTTTTTAAATAAAAAAATATTTTAAAAAATAACAATTATTATATTTTTAAATATATTAAAAAAATTATAATTTTAATTGAAAAAATAATTATTATTATACTCCTAAGTACTCTTAAGATTTAATTTCTATTTAAAATTAACATTTGAAAAAAAATTGTATACAAAGTGATTCAAATTGAAAAAAGCAAAACAATTATTATTATATTACTATAGAAAACGTTGCCAAAATACTTTAGACGAACATTGTTTACTCTCTGGATTCACGGTTAAAAATTTGACCTTTTTTTTTAATTTTATTTTTAAACTTTTTAATTGCTTTTTAAACTAAATTCAAGGTATTTGGTTAATAAAGTTGAAAGACGAGGATTGAGTGAAAAATAAGTCATAAATAAATGATGGTTTGAAAATTCTTATAAAAAATTTGCTTTATCCTCATATTTATATATTATATCTATTTGGTTCTAAATATCTTTTTAATTTATTTTTAATTTAAAAAATTATTTTTATTATTTTTTAATCTTTAATTTGAAGAGGGAAAGATAAAGATAAAGGTAATTGAATCTAGTGAAAAAGACACCTATTAACTGAGATAAGTTTCAGGAAACAATTAATAAGGTGAAATTACAAGATATAAAAGCAGCCTCTCATGATGATCCAATTAATATCGTATTCTACATGTAAGATATAATTTTCTCTTGTTTACTTTCTAGAAATTATAAGTTTGATTTTTTAAAAAATTATTAAAATATTATATAAATTTTAATTTTAAAATTTATAAAATTAATTAAAATATACATAACCTAACCTTGATATTCATATTAATAAAAATAAAATAGAATTTCATCATTCACGTATTTTACATAATCCATGTAAGTGTAATTTTTTCATGAAAAAGCAAGGATAAAGCCTTGATTTTTGTGTGCGTGTGTGTAGAGCTCCTTGATCTTTATTTAAAATTAACACTGATAATTTTTTTTTATACAAATTAAGTGATTCAAATTAAAAAAGAAAAATAATGTAAAGAAATAAATAAAAACACATCCACAAACATAAACATAAAACTACAATTTACTTTAAAAGCAATCACAATGTAAACAAACAGCCACAGATCTATCAAAGTTTACTATCAGTGGTGAAGCTACAAAGATGAATCCAGTATTTAATAATTTGGGGTCAGAGAATATAAAGATTTTATATGTGAACAGGATTGGTTGGAAAGCTCTAAAAACAAGTAAGTTTTTTATTTAGTTTATTATACGTCGGTATCTAGAGACAAGTAATTTCAAAATGATTTGTTTCTTAAGTTTTTGAAAATCTTTTTCCTGTGTTTTTCTACCATTATTTGTTTCATGAAATTTGGTCTTGAGCACCAAATTATTTATTGAGCAAATGCCACAAGGTCTTGTTTAGAGGTTTTCAGAAATTATTGATAGGCCCAGCAACCCAGGTAGGTTTAAGGGCTAAGAGCAGGACTAATTTAGCCCCAGAGGTATAAAAAGCCCCGGCAGGCTTAGAATTCTAATCATATTCATGTGTTGCAGCTGTTGCCCAAGGAGTTGGAGTGATAACATGGGCCAGATGTAGCAGCCCAATGAAAAACTTTAGATAATACTAGAAAGGTATCTCAGGTCAATTTTTTTCTAGTATTGAAAAACAAATGCTTAAGATAATAGCGTTTATAAATGAAAAGGAAGAATCTGAAACCTATTGTTGATTTGAATAAATTTAATAAACTTGATTAATTAAATAAAATGAGTATAAAAAATATAATAAAAAAATAAAAATAAAAATTAATATAAATATAAATTGATATGAAACATTTAATTTTTTAAAAAATATGCGTAAAACCTAAGGTGAGGAGAAGAAAAAAATTCTATCAAAGCCCAACTGTTGTGCGGTAGTGTACACATGTTTAGCCACCAAAAAACAGATGTAAGAATGCTTCCAACGCCTTTGTTAAAGGTGGCATTTGGCCATCAAAAAACATTTCACTTACCGTCTAAAGAATGAGATAATTTCATTAAAAAAATTAAAATAAATTAAAAAGTATAATATTCAATAAATTGAATATTAGAGGATGAGAACGAAGAGGAAAAATAGGTTTGAATTTTTTAAGAAAACAAATCTAAAAAAATCCTCAAAACTTTTAATGACCATAAAAAAACCTTAATATTTTACAGTTCAGTCAAAAACCAAATTCTTTTTAGAAGGTGAAATTGAGATAAATTCTTTTTAGAAGGAACACCTATTAACTGAGATAAATTTCAGGAAGCAATTAATAAGGTGAAATTACAAGATATAAAAGCAGCCTCGATCCAATTAACATTGTAAGATATAATTTTCTCGTGTTTACTTTTTAGAAATTATAAGTTTGATTTTTTTAAAAATTATTAAAATATTATATCACTATTAATTTTAAAATTTATAAAATTAATTAAAATATTCACAATCTAACCTTGATATTCATATTAATAAAAATAAAATAGAATTTCATCATTCACTCGTTTTACATAATCCATCTAAGTGTAATTTTTTCATGAAAAAGCAAGGATAAAGCCTTGATTTTGCGCGCGCGCGTGTGGGGAGCTCCTTGATCTTTATTTAAAATTAACATTGATAATTTTTTTTTCTATACAAATTAAGTGATTCAAATTAAAAAGAAAAATAATGTAAAGAAATAAATAAAAGCACATCCACTAACATAAAACTACGATTGACTTTAAAAACAATTACAATCACATAAACAAACAACCACAAATCCAGAGGTATAAAAAGCCCGGCAGGCTTAGAATTCTAATCATATTCATGTGTTGCGGCTGTTGCCTAAGAAGTTGGAGTGATAACATGGGCCAGATGTAGCAGCCCAATGAAAAACTTAATATTTTAAAAAAAGTTTGAATAATAAGTTTGAATTTTTTTAAAAAACAAACCTAAAAAAATCCTCAAAACTTTTAATGATCATAAAAAAAATCTTAATATTTTATAGGTCAGTCAAAAACCAAATTCTTTTGGTATATGTTAATAATACTTTTATTCTTTTTGTAAAATGTATAAATAGGTAGGTTTGTCTTTGGAGAGAACATCCCATGGTTATTTTTAATTCGATTTGATTTTTATTAAAAAAAGAAAAAAAATCAATTAAAAAAACTAAAACAGGTTAAAATTGACCGGTTTTAGTTTGGTTTGGTTTTACTCGGTTTTTCATGTTTGGCTCGATTTGAATTCGGTTAAGTTTTTTTGGTTTCAAGCTTATCAAACCAAAATCGAACAGGTCGGTTTTTTAAAAATTCTAATCGGTTTAATCAGTTTTTGTTACGGTTTGATTTTTTCAGTAATTTTTTTCAGTTTTTTCAATTTAATCAGTTTTTCAATTTTTTTTTATTTACCCCTAACACCAACAAGACATGAGCTGGCCACTCATGGTCTGACACAACACGACTGCAATAATATGGACCCTAAACTGGCCAGAAGGGCCCACTCCACTCAACATCAAAAGTTGTGGGCTTTCTAGATGATATGATAATTTCAGTGAGCATATAGAATACTGTTTGTTGATGAGACATTTGTTTTCCAAATTTTGGCAGTAGACTTCATAGAGGAAACATATTATGCTTTTATCACATGATTTAGCTTTTCACTATATAATTAAGCTTTTTTTAATTAATAAAAAGAACAAAAATTACAAAATTAAATTCTTTACCAGCTTAATATTAAAAAAAAATCGATAGACAATTTTGAAAGAAAAAAAATCCATAAGAGAAAATACTGTAGCAATTCATAGTGTTTTATGAGAAAAACTATAGTGTTTTCCCCAGTAAAATCGACAAAGATAATTTAAAAAAAATCACAACAAAAAAAAAACCATGTAGGGAAATATGGTAGCAATCCACAGTGTTTTGTGAGAAAAGCTATAGTGCTTTCCCCATATAATTTAGTTTTATTGTACAAAGATACTTTTGAAAAAAATCATAATAAAAAAACAAAAAAAAAAACCAAGGATGGAAACACTGCAGCAATCTATAGTATTTTAAAGAAAAAAATTACAAAGTTAAATTCTCAACCATCTTAATATTAAAAAATAAAATTGACAAATACAATTTTAAAAAAAATCATAACAAAAAAAAACATAAAAAAAACCATGCTAGAAACACTGTAGCAATCCATAGTGTTTTGTGAGGAAAGTTACAATGTGTCCCCACATGATTTAGCCTTACTTGTAATTGTAACTCTTAACCAGATTAATATTAAAAAAATAAAATCGACAAAGATAATTTTAAAAAAATCATAAGAGGAAAAAAAAAACCATGTGGAAAGACACTGTAGCAATCCATAATGTTTTGTGTGGAAAGCTACAGTGCTTTCCCCACATGATTTAGCTTTATTGTAATTGTAATTCTCAACCAACTCAATATTAAAAAATTAAATCGACAAAAATAATTTTGAAAAAAATCACAACAAAAAAAACCATGTGGGAAAACATTATAGCAATCCACATTGTTTTAAAGAAAAAAATTACAAAGCTAAATTCTAACCAACTCAATATTAAAAAAATAAAATCAAAAAAGATAATTTTGGAAAAAATCATACAAAAAAAACATAAAAAAAAATCATGTAGGGAAACACTGTAGCAATCCACAATGTTTTAAATTTTTTTTACAAAATTAAATTCTCAATTAGCTCAATATTAAAAAAATAAAATAGACAAATACAATTTTGAAAAAAATCATTAAAAACAAAAAAAAAACTATATGGAGAAACACTGTAGCAATTCACAGTGTTTTGTGAGATAAGCCATAGCTATAATTCTCAATTAGCCCAATATTAAAAAAATAAAATTGATAAATAATTTTGAAAAATATTATAATAAAAAAAACTATATGAGAAAATACTGTAACAATGTATAGTGTTTTAAAGAAAAAGAATTACAAAGCTAAATTTTTAACCAGCTCAATATTAAAAAAATAAAATCAACAAAATCTAAAATCCATTCATAAATGGACAAAAAACTATGCACTTCCTTTATGATAATTATTAACAGGATCATGATACTACAACAATAGCAAAATCTAAAATCCTCTTTTAGTCTTTCTGTGCGGTTTTTGGTATCAACTATGCTAAGGTTTGATTTGCATTTCCTAAGCTCGATTACAGTATCAATTTGTTTAACCAGATTGTCTTTTTATGTATTCGCACATTCTTACAGACACTGAGAATAAGGAGTTAACGGAATAAATGGAGTAGCACACCGGAGAACAAAATTATCAAAGGCACAAAGCAGTGATTTGAAGGGTTTTGCCCCATGACTACAACAGGGATTAGTTGCAGTGTTTCTTGAGGCGATGGGATTTACTTCTGCAGGGAAAAATTATGGTCGTGACGGAATTAAATCACTCGTAGCCAAGTACCTAAATATATACACTCATTTCTATGTGGAAAAGCAAGAAGAATTGGAGCCAAATAAGGAATACGAAAACCAGCTAGCTGCCATGGACTAGTCGAGAGCGGTGTTTATGTTCGTGGTAGGGATGTCTGAAAAAAATAATTGAAAAAATAGAACCGTAAAAAAAAACCTATTAAACCGATAAGAACATTTAAAAATCTGACCGGTTTAGTTTGGTATCAATTTTATAAGCCTAAAACCAAAATAACCGAACCAAACCGAGTCAAACTGAAAAACCGAGCCAAACCGCTGCCAGACCCATTGAAAATTACAAAAAAAACCCAAAAACAATATAGTTTTTGGTTTTTAATATAAAATAACTGAACTGAACCGAAACTAGCCGGTTGGGTTTTGGTTTTTGTCATAAAATAACAGAACCGAATCGAAACCAGTCAGTTTGAATCAGTTTCAGTTTTTTTTAAATCAGTTTGGTTATTTTTTTAAATAAAAACTAAATTGAATTGAAAATAATCACTCCTTGGTCATAGCTATGATGGCAATATGCAGTTACAGGTCACAGAAAATATGAAGGAATTTTGTTGATTTGCCAGATGAGATTTCCAATGTCGAAAATTCTAGCTTCAATGAAAATGAATAGGAGCATATCAAATTCTTTAATGTCAGTTTAGAAACGCGGACCAACTTGTATTTTTAAAATTATTAATTTTTTTTTAATTTTTTTTAATTTTTTATATGTTAATCTTAAAAATAATTTTTTTTTTAAAAATATTATTTTAATATATTTCTAAACAAAAAATACTTTAAACTATAATCGCTATTATAATATCTCTGATAATTTATTGAGGTTTTTTTTATTTCAACAGCTCAAAACTCAATTTGCTCAAATGTTGATATATCTTCAATTTTTCCCATTCCGCAATCAAATTTACAAGGAAAACTGTACTCGCAATTTTGTTCAACGGGAAGACCAAAAACACAGGCAATCTTGTTCCTCCTCCTTCCTCTTCCTCTTCCTCTTCTTCTAGTTTTTTTTTTTTTTTTCTTGGATGCAGAGCCTCTATTGTACCCAAAGCAATAATAAATTCATGCTTTCTTGGATGATTATTTTCAATCTGGTTCAGTTTTTATCTATAAAAATAATCAAATTAAAATTTATAAAATATAAAATATAAAATCGAAACCGAACCAAAACGAAACCGGTCCCAACCCATCGGTTTTGGTTCTGTTCGGTTTTGATTTGGTTTAGTTTCGGTTATTTTATATTAAAAACCAAAAACTATACTATTTTTTGAGGTTTTTTTTGGAATGGACTTGATTTAGGTTCGGTTTGGTTCAGTTTATTTTTAACTAAATCGGTTCGGTTCAATTGAGATTTTTGGGTTTTAGGCTTATGAAACCGAACCCGAACCGAATATTTTTTTAAATATGTAATCGTTTTAATAAGTTTTTTTTATAGTTCGGTTTTTCTAGTTATTTGTTTTTTTAATTTTTGTAGTTTAATTAATTTTTCAGTTTTTTTTTTACTTACCCCTAATTCCTTTTTAATTCACTAGTTACTATTTATAAGGTAATAATGAGTGAACTGGGATGAGTTAAACCTGATTAAAAATTCTAAAATCCAATTAATTTTATCATTTCTAATTATTCGATGATTTAACAAGTGTAAAATAAATCACTGCATGTCAGAACATAAGTCATGTCTAGAAATGATTTATTGGCCTATAATGGTTTAATTGAATTCAACCTAGATCGTAGATATGGTCCATGAAAGAATGTATGATTATTATTTGGACAAGAAAAATTAATCGGACCTTAAAAATATTTGAGATGGAGTTAATTTGTCGAAGAAAGAGATGGAGTTTGTCATCAACCGAATGTTGGAGTTTGAGAAAAGTCAACCGGACCTTAGCTGGCAATTAATCGGACCTTAAAACATTTACAAGTCCGGTTGACTTTCATTTTATTTCTCTTTTTTTTATCTACATTTATTGATTTAAACATCAAATTGTATTTTCTTTTAAGAACAAATTTAAACATGATACTGGAAGAAATGTTGTTGCCACTTCATAGTTGTTAATAACATGCAAATCTTATAAAAGAGCCAGTATTGTTCATACTTTTGCTACTGTTACTACTAGTTTTGATTTATTTTCTTTTTATTTAAGGTTTTTTTTTCTAGTTTCTTGTTTAGATTATGTTTCATTTTCTCGTTTGAAATTTTTGATATAAACTGATAAAATTTTCTACTTTAATTTTTGTTTTTTCTTTTATGATGTATGATTCCC
>Ga0307507_10010738_pt1 | contig 11735 bp, 9 predicted proteins | sample 7_EM_MG_FD_207223 | JGI IMG/M metagenome (GOLD analysis project Ga0307507, IMG submission 207223) | Populus trichocarpa ectomycorrhiza microbial communities from riparian zone in the Pacific Northwest, United States - 7_EM | ecosystem: Host-associated > Plants > Roots > Unclassified | place...
CTCCAAAGAATACGTTTCCATCCTCCCGCTCCTCACCGAAAACACCGGCACCACACATGTAATCCTGGCCGCAATCCACCTCAACGACCCACCCGGCCATATCCATCTAAACGAGACACCACCAGACGACGCGATATTCGAGACGCTCTGGGACGAGGTGCTTGTGCTGCAAGACTCCGGCATCAAGGTCCTCGGCATGCTCGGCGGCGCAGCACGCGGCTCCTTCGAGCGCCTGGACGGTAGTGAGGAGTCCTTCGAAGCGTACTACTGCCCGCTCCGCGACATGATACACAAGCACAAACTCGACGGGCTGGACCTCGATGTCGAGGAAGAGATGTCGCTGGAGGGAGTTATTCGGCTGATCGATAGGCTCAAGGTGGACTTTGGACAGGAATTCTTGGTCACGCTTGCGCCCGTTGCTACTGGGCTGGTTAATCAGAGACATCTGTCCGGATTTGATTACCAGATGTTGGAAGTTCTACGTGGGGGCATGATCGATTGGTACAATGTCCAGTTTTACTGTGGGTGGGGGAGTATGGAGGATTCCAAGGGTTATGATTTGATCATATCGGTGGGGTGGCCGCCGGAGAAGGTTGTTGCTGGGGTTGTCACAAATGCTGCCAATGGGAGCGGGTGGGTGGAAATTGATGTGCTAGTTGCGGTTTTTATGGGGCTTGCGCAGAAGTATCCCGGGTTTGGAGGGGTGATGGGGTGGGAGTATTTCAATGCTATGCCTGGTGGGCTGGGGAGGCCGTGGGAGTGGGCAGAGAATATGGCGAGTGCCATGGCTATGGGGAGGGCGTGATAAAAGTGGAAGCGGACACCTTCAATGTTCTTTCCATACAATTACTTGGGTTTGCTCTCTCTTATAGAACAGAATAGCTTCACTTTGTGCCTGTTATTATTGTTATTTTATTTATTTATATTTTTACAATATCGGTTGCTTGCTGCAGGGTGGCTAGAACTGAGGGGAAGTCTGAAGTCGCGATGATAGTTGATTTTTGTCTATAGCTATTGTAGCTCAATAGATTGATGTCGCTATCATATGGGGTTCAAATCTGAGGTTAGGATATTCGGGGGTAAATCCCGTATAGATAGGTCTTGCTTTTTAACGCATTATAGAAATAATTATTCTACTTTATCTAATACATAAAACGCCACTAAAGCGTTGATCTACATGCTCCTCTAAATCTAAACTCTCATCTGCCCGCAAACTTCACCCTCTGTCCCCACACCTGTCCCTGATACTTGAATCCCTTTCACGATACCCCACCCGCTCTCAATAGATTACTCGAGCTTCTCTGTGGCTAATTGGGTACCTGCCGCTGGATCTAGCTTTTGCTTCTTCCTCTCGCTAATTTCTTGGTTCTGGGCACCTTTTCTGACTTTCAAAGCCCCCTTCTTTATTGCCTCCTCGGGCAATGGTCGGTAGTAAGGCTGACAGCGGTACCATGGCACTAGCCTATTAAATTTGACACCATCGATCTCAACCATTATACCTTTCGCGCCTTCCTCAAGCGGAGTGTCAGGGCCGACCCATCGGCCATTCTCATCCACCGGCTCTGGATTTTGGCTTAGCTCATTCTTGATGATTTTCTCAACCTCCATTAAACAAGCCTCATAGGCTTCCAAAACATCCCCATTCTCGCTTGTTCGAGCAGAACTTTTTGCAAGCATTGCCCTAACGTCTGTATGTTTTGGCAATAGCGCATGCCAAAGTTTGAATAAATGTGGCTTTATCGCAGTTATGGAGGGATCCTGTAATAAGAGCTTCTGTCCCTTCTCCTCGAGTCCCGGTAACACCTCCTTTCGCACAATATCCAGGTATTCCCTGCCCACAATATCCATTCTCGGGAATCTCTTCTCCCAATCTTTATCCGCTTGGAAAATGGCCGGGTTGTAGAGATTTCCCTCCGCACTCATTACACCGTCTGCACCCGTGGCATCTAAGCAACGCTGCACATCCTCATGCCAGAGGATATTACCGTTTGCGAATAAAACAACCTCCTTTGGAAGGTTATCTCGGATATACCGTATGACGTCCCAATCCGCCATTCCAGTGTTATGTCCCTTCTGGTCCCTTGTCCGGCCATGAACAGCCAAAACCTGTGCTCCGGCATCAATCACCATTCGCGCGTACTCCAAACTACGTTCCCTTGTTTCCAAAATTCGGATCTTTGCTGTAACCGGGACCTCAAGATCTTTGTGTAATTTGGATACCAAGCTACGGATAAGTCCCCAATCCTCCTGTAGGAACGCCCCGTATTTGCCTTTCCGAGCGATACCCTGTGGGCAGCCAAGGTTAAGGTCTACACCGTCACAATGCGGCGCTACATGCCGCGCAGCAGAAAATAAATCCTCCGGAGTATTCGAGCAGAATTGGACGAAAAGTGGACGGTCAGATTCTGAACCATCGAGGGGTGGGTAGAAAGATTGGGATCGGTATGCGGGAGTCGTAGCGAACAGGCGGGAATGGAGCATGGGGGTGTAGCAGAGGGTGCTTGACGGCGAATGGCGGCGGGAGAGAAGTCGCCATGCCTGTGTTTGTTAGTAGAGGTTAAGTAGAGGTTAAGTAGGAAGACAGTTAACGGACCAATTCTGATTGCTCGACCATGGGAGCTACTATCGTCTTTGGGGAGCCTAGGGAGTTATAGAAATCTCTCCCTGTCAACTTAGGCTTCGGCTTTGGTGGGGCGTTTGAAGTCATTGGTGGGGTAATGGTGGAGTTAACAATCGTTGAAGAGAGAGGGTGAAGCAATAAGGTAGTAAAGCTACAGGGAATACGCCGGGAAGAGGCGGGAGAAATAAAGGGCTTCAGGTTGAATGGTGATGATATTTAAAAATTTGAGAGCTTGAGGTGTTCGGAGGTGGGGGGAGGGAAATGGTGTAAGATTGCAGCACAGTATGGTAGGCGATGGTTGTGCTCAGAGGCAAAAGAAAATCATTTCCGAGTTAAGTTACGGTGTCGGTACTTGTCCATGAGGCTCTTCTGACTGAGAGCTGACATGCTGCATGTTTCCCCATCACCGGGAGAAATCAGCGCCCCGGCAATGTATTATTATTATTATTATTACAAACACATCGACTTCCTTCTCACCTTGTCCCTTTCTTCTTCACGACACTCGCTCAACTCCAAAATCTCCTCCTCCGTTTACAGTAATTTCTGTTTAATGTATCATCTCGCGAAAGACCTCTACTTTCATGTTACCAGCAAAGAGGAGTACTCTGTTCTGTAAGATCCCCACCTCCGGCGCTTGGATGCCCCGCCAAACGACTGACCACCTACAACTTCCAACTAGCCTCCTGGGACTGGACAATGCTGGGAAAACAGTATGCTACATTTCCTACCATCCAAGTTCCTTCAGAAGCTCCTGAGGATACTCGCTAACCCTATTTAGACCCTTCTCGAAAAGATAAAATCGATCTACCTACCACACGCCCCACCCCCGCCAAAAGAGGGTGGAACAATCCCCACGGTTGGCCAGAATGTTTCCATAATCCCTCTAACCTCTCCAACCATCTACCTCAAACTCTGGGATATTGGTGGTCAATCCACCCTGCGCTCCCTCTGGAAAAGCTACTACTCGTCCGCCCATGCAATCGTTTTTGTCATTGACAGTACGGACGTCCCGCGTATAGAAAACGAGGTTATCGAAGTACTGAAGGAGGTTGTGGAGCACGAAGAGACAGAGGGTGTGCCAGTGCTGGTATTGGCTAATAAGCAAGATCGCGAAGAGAGCTTGGAGATAGCACAGTTGAAAGAGGTTGTCAACCCTATTGTGGTCAAGTTAGGAGCTAGGGATAGTCGCGTTCTGCCTGTTTCCGCTCTGGAAGGGTAAAAGTTAAATTGTCACCATGGATTTATATGTATTTACTGACTCCTCGTCACAGGACTGGTGTTAAGGAAGCTGTGGAATGGCTAAAGACGAGAGTTATGTGGAATAAGGAGTCTCGACCTCCTACTATGCGCTGATATTTTAGTATGCCTTCTGGATGGGGTTGATCATATCCTTTTCGTTTTGAAATTTCCTTTTTTCTCGGGTGGGATCTTATACGGTTGGGAAGAGGAGTACTAATGGATTTATTTTCTGTTCATGGCGCTATTGGAAATTTGGTTTTGATTTTGCTACGCCCGAGCCATCGGTCTTTAGCTGAAGGGTTCTAGGGAGTCAGGGTGCCGTCTGTCACTATTCAGGTGTATACTATACCAACAAGCGCACTCCATGGCGATTTATTACTTAGCATGAAATGAGCGACAACTTTTGTTTTTCTAGATCAACTGCTGGATTTTACGCGGAAACAGTATTCAGAAGATGGCGAAGATCAGGTTTGAGCCAGAGCTGATGGATCAGACGTTATGTGGAGGGAGTATTATTCCTTGATCCCCCTCCACTCCCCGTACCTAGAGCACTCTCTTCCCCTTCGCAGCCCCGGGATAACAAATCGGCAGCACACTCAATGCGACTGCCTATGCACCTCTTCTAAGCTCCCGTAAGGGCATCGTCCAATCAAGCCACGGGTAGTGCAGAGCCCCCCGCATCAGTAGAGAGTGTGGCTATGGAGGCATATTTTTGCTGGTTTATTGGCAAGGATATATCCAAAGGGGAACAACAGTATGTGGGCGAGTGAAAAGGTTGCGTGAAAAAATCATTCGAGAGGGTATCGTACTGGTTGAGGGTTCATGCGAGAGAGCTTGTGAAAGTAGCCCTATCATCCAAGGCTTAGTCAAGTATCGTATGCCCTTGTTTTTCTTCTTCGAGCCAATGCTATGCTGGATGATTTTTTGCCAACTCGGGGTCCACCTTTAGAAACTCCTCCTACACAGGAGTTGGTTTCTGAAAACATCGGTGAATAAGGAATCTCCGGCGACAACCTCTCCAAGGAACGAGGTTTATTATATTTTGTGCTGAGTATTTCTCCCCCACCTGTTCACTTCTTCGGCCCATACCTATCCTTATCTCACCCTCCCGCCTTTACATGTCCATTTACTTTACCATCTCTATTGAGTTTCTACGCCGATAGGGGAGCCTCTTCGACTCCTCTTTCCTTATCAAAAGCAGAAAGACCCCCTAGCCAATTCTAGCCATTGAATTTTAGATACGAATTAACTAAACCGCTATAGTATTTTCGCAGTTCAACTAAACTTAATACTTCTAGGTCTTCTATACCCTCATTTCACGTCAGCATGTTCAGAAATCCTCCTCTGTTTGTTCACTAGACTAACAACTTCAGGACACAACTCACGTTTCACCATTCTAGCCATCAAAGTCTTTCTTAGGTCTTAAACTGAGGCTACACAAATATTTTTCTGGTATAGAAGACTATTCAAGATGTCGTTGCGCAGACTGGGCGTCTCGAAGAAAGTATGTGTAACCAGTACCATTCAATTGCCATCCATTCTCCGTACTCCAGCGCACGTCTCATAACTCAGGATCAAAAGCGCGGTGGTATTAGAGACTAAGCTAACATCCTATTTATTAAGGGCGAGGGGAATGCCAATTATCCTGAGCTAGACTTCGGCCTCTTTGATCAACTTGGGCCACCAAGCCATAATTCTCATATTTATCCTACTCCACCCAAAGCTGCAAGGATAGAGGTCATAGAAGAGAGACTTGAACCTCCTTCCCCACCGTTTGCCCAAGGTAGGATATCAAGCAGAATACGCGCGATGTTCTCTGGGGACCATGCGATACCAAGAGCACCAGCGGCCCGCCTGGTACCCCACCGTGGGCCAATTGCCGCGACGTCAGGCGGTGTCGTTCCCTATCTGGAGCCTCACGAGCCCACAAAAAAAGAATACCCAAATGAAAAACGCTTGCCCCCAATTACTCCTCCCGCGAGTCCAAACCGGGGTCGCCGTTACCCATGGGAACCCAAAAGGAGACCTCCCCCATCACCGCTAGCGGAAACACAGAATTTAGTACAGCCTCCTCCAATCAAATTCCCTCAATTCAAATTGAGCTCCGGGGAGCTAGAAGATCATGTTCGTAATGGGCTGGATTTATACCAACCAGTCTCATCTCTCTTTGACGACTCCGATGAATCTTCCCTTCACCTAGAAGATAGTGATGGCACACGGGACTCGCAGGACGGATTGAGCCCCAATCCATCTCATAAGAGACGCGGATTAATTCACACTATTGCCGCGAGGAAGCAATATCCGCAGGTGGTGAAAATCTCCCACTTGCCGTCTGGTGATGGACAAATCGTGAAACAAGGCGTCTTGTCGAGGCACATACCCTCACCAAAAATAAATCCGCCAGTCTTTCCAGTCGGCCCTCTAGTGGATAAGGCGACAGATTCCTGGCTTAGTGATGGAGAGGAGTCTGAGACGGATGATTCTCGAGGCACTCCGAGCCCCAAAATGAGTCAGGAAGAGGTGGATAGTAGTTTGCCACATGAATTCCGTCCTGAAGTGCTAACCCAGCCTCACCCGCGAAAGGGACGCGAGATTGGCTTGGATACTCGGCGCGAGCGCGGTAGCAATCTTCTGCCGCCAGCCATACATCTCCCAGCGCATCAAAGATCCGCTAGCAATGTCAAAGTAGTGTCGCCATTGTTTGGCCCGGAAGCCGCTACAACTGCTGCACTACTCTTGGGTACAGGTAAAAGTGTAAACCCGGGAGATTCTGTGAAAGTGCTGCTTAGTCGGCCAGTGGTTCATTATAGAAATCTAACTACTGCAGGGGATAAATCTTTCACCTGGCAAGAGGGATCTGATTCCGGCGCCTCCCAGCCACGCAACGATAGGGAAAATACCAAGGGAAAGTCTACTAACAATCCCGGAGAACTCGGGGGTAGAGTCGAAGAATCAGGGAGCTATAACACCCCTTCCAGGTATCCTTCTAATAACGACAAAACCTAGTGCTATTTGCTCCCAAACACAGCTAACATCCCAAAGCGCAAGTATGGAAACTGTCGGGGACCCCCATATAGACTCTCCCGTGGCCACAAGTCCCCAACCGCGCCGCCAAATCGCCCTCATCAGTGAGCACTGGGTCCCCAGCAACAGATCCCCCGCAGTCACCACTCCCGCCGGTCCAAGCTCCCATGGCAGGCTTATCAAGTCGCTAGCAACCCTCACAACCTCCAAATCTGCCCCTCAATCTTCACTAGGATCCCAGAAAGGGGGTGCCTCAATACTAACGTCCAGCCTGGAACCGCCGGAGATACCAAAGGCCGCTGAAACACGCTCTTCTAGGATTAAAGGAGCCGGTCCATGGCTCGCGAAGCACTTGCCGCAGAAAAAGCCGGCCAATCCATTCCCCTGGGAGGCCTCTGTGCTAGAGGCGAAGAAACCACAGGTTCCCGACCCCGATGAGAATTTCGAGAAGTTTCTACAGGCGAGGGCTAAGGAGGAGGAGGCCTCGCATCGTCCCGGCAGGAGGAAGAAGCATTTGGGCGGGCTTTGGGAGAAGCAAAGAGATTGATAGGTGGTATCCCCCACCTCTCCTTTTCTAACGACTAGGGATAGCGTTGGATTATTAGCTATGTTTTTTCTTTTCTTTTCGGATCTTGCATACGCATATAGTGGGATATGCGCCATGCGAACTCTTCACCACATAATGGATAGGCATTTACAGATTTGTTTTCACCCAGAGCGGGTTTGCAGAGAGTTATAGAGAGATGGGAGTATGTTGAAGAGGATGAATGAGCAAGCTAGCGCGGGATACTTGCGTTTGAGTTTTAAAATTAGCTCTTGTCTTGGACATTTCATGTATCATGAACTCGAATATGAGAATCTCTATTGACCCTTCATATATTTTTTCAATACGGGCGTTATTCTATTATGTGTTTTCGCCATATCCTTTTGTTTCCCCGTCTTGCCTTCGCTACACAGTCGCTTTTAACCTAAGCAGTTTTTTTCTCCTTCAGGTCTTGCATATTATCATACTACGGCTTGACTAACTATTTCTTTCTTTTCCTTTCTTTCCTTCTTCCATCCGCCGCAAGAATATAGCACTTCAACGGGCAAACGGAAGACACAATCTGGCTCAAGATATTGAGGGATAGCTCTCGCTTTCTCATTCAGCTTGTTTTACTTTGCTTCAATCAATCCAAGTCATTGTTAGCGAGGCCTGTTATTTTATTCTTCACAATTGCTAGAGTGGTATTCTATTCTACAAGTATTATAAGAACTAGAATAATTGAAAACCTCGCTCAAGGACGTTGGAGTTGCCTTCTCCGGTAAGGTCCGGTGCTTTTTCTTCTTCTTCTTTTCTTTTTTTCTTTTGCCTTTTGTCTTAAGCTAGGGCCGAGGAGGCGGCTAGTTTCTGCAGTGCTCGAGCCCCCTCCCTACTATCCAAGAGAGGGAATTTTGAACGTCTTAGCGCGAGGTTCAACTATTCTAGTTCTGACGGCATGTGTTATACGATGTGATCACAGCTTCGCACTCGGTCTTGGCAACAGCAATAGGTATTTACGATACTCAGTTGAGTTATGGGACAAGCGGCAGAATCCACCAAAGATTGTGAACTTCCGTGTTAATAGGATTCAACGAGCGTTAATGAAAATATTATGAAATTTAATGAAAAAGAATGTGCTTCCCTAAGCGTGAGAAGAATGAATTCTTCGTCTCATCCTGCTCACTTATGGTTTGGGTCGAATGACTTCTTTGGGAGGTACACTCCGGTACCTTCCGCGGCAAGGGTTTTTTTTTGTATGATACTATGCACAAGAGATACATTGTGACTGATCCTAATGATGCTGAACGCCTCTTCATTTATGCTTGAGTTAACATTTCAGACACTTTCATAATATTTTTTATTTTATTTTATTCTTAATCTTTTAAAAATTCGTTATATAGTAAGAAAATCGCACATGAAATAACGGTATTATAATAATAATAATATTATGATAGCTTAAAAACTCTTATTTTTAGTGTGATTTTACTTCTGTCCCGTATCCCGATCGAGGGCATAGTACTAGGTGAACAAACTGCTAGTCGCTCACTCAAACCCCCCGCGCCAAGAAGTTAAATATTGTTATCGTACAAGTAGCCAAAAACCAAAACCAAAAAAAAACAGAACTCGCCACATTCTTAGGCTAGCCAAATATTGAGGGAAGTAGTTACTAAAACTGTGTTTATATGTTGGTTCGATTAGAGTAGAATAATTAGATGAGAAATAAATTTGCAATACTAATGATTAGCCAAGATATTACCGTCACCCAGGACTATAACAAATTATGACTAAGATAGAGAAAGGCGGTAGGAAATGTTTGGCAAAGATCAGAAGGACTCAAAATAGCCTCTAAAAAAGGGGAGAAAAGAAGGACAGAATAAGTTCATAAGCAAAGCGGGCAGAGCCTCCGCACCGGTATCGGGTAGCTGTGTGCGTACCAGGACCCCAACTTAAAAACCCTTATGCAACCTCTTCCTGAGTCCAGAATCTAACTGCGGGGGGTCAGTATCTGTAGCGACGTAACTGTTCCAGGCAGCGCAAGTATCATTCCAAGCCCCGGCCGGGTTGAACGTCTTTAGTAGGTCATCTTTCCTTTCGATAAACTGTAGCATGAAACCTCCGCTAACGTGCCAGGCGATATGGCAGTGCAGGACCCAGATGCCCGGATTATCCGTCTGGAAGGCGATGACAAGGTACCCGCTACCAGGCAGCATGGCGACGTCGCGGCGAGGCGGGTTGGTCCAAGTCGCGTTGACATTGGAGGGGTCGAAGGTTCCGGTGTCTTGGGCGATGATGTAGAAGTCGTGGCCGTGGAGGTGGATGGGGTGCGTGACGGCGAAGGTTGTCTGGATGACGAGGTAGTACCATGGGTTCGAGCCGTCGATGTTCAAGGCATTATAGCTTGTCGGGGGTGTCTGCCCGTTGAAGACCTGAAGAAGGGTGGGGTTCGCCCAATCTATCTTCCCAGAGCTGCCGTTTAGCTGCCAGGCCAGTTTGTTGTCGGTTATAGCCACGGTGACGTTTTCCTGCTGGGAGATAGCCAAGTCTGACCGCGGGACGTTCAACGCGACAACTGGGACGAGCTTGCTCTTCGACTCATCGTCGCAATTATCTTCGGCTGAGTGAGCGCTGGTAGTGGGATCTGTGTTCGTCGCGTTGGAATACCGAACTATTCCCTTGATGTTTGCTGCATTAGGGTTAGAAGCACTGCAGGTAGTTTGCGAGGTTGCGCGGAGCCAGTAGTTATCCGCTGCCTGGTTCGCCTCGATGATAACTTCATACCGCTGGCCGATTCCAATAGAAACGACATCAGTCGTGTACGGCTTGATAGGGACGAAATCCGCGGAGATAACGGTCATAGTGTGGTTGTCCAGAGAGATCTTGAAAAAGGTATCCGTAGCCATATTAATGAACCTCAGGAGGTACTTCTTCCCGGGTTTGAATTCGGTAAGGAAGCGTTTCCCGCCGCCGACGCAGTTAGTGTCCGTGCTTGACGAACAGTCGAACACGTTCGTGCCATTGATCAACCCGTTTACTGCTGGCTGAGGGCCAGTTAGGGGAATATTTTGCCAGAGCGAGAATACAGTGTCATGGTACCAGTCGTCCAGCATTATTGGGCCCAGGTCTTCATCGTAGTTTGCGCTCGCTGGCCCATTGATCACGAGTGCACCAGCGGCACCGTCGGAGTATTGTAGGGAGAAGTGAGAGTGGTACCAGGTGGTCCCGTATTGGCTTGCGTGCCATTCGTAGGTGAGGCTGTAGTTGGGTGGTAAGGGGCCTGTGAGTTTGTTAGCCACTATATTTAGGGACTGGGGGGGGGGGCAAACGAACATTGAGTAACCCCGTTAGGGCCATCCTGCTGGGTGGTACCCAATTGACGGATTCCGTGCCAGTGGACAGCCGTTCTGAGAGATTGTTAGCCGCCATTGTTCATATATGATTCTATTCAGGAGAAAGGTAGCATACCCGTTGAACTGCAGGTTGTTAGTGACATGGATCCGCAAGGTGTCACCCCAATCTGCGGATGTCAGTATGATATTCTATAAAGGAGTGGATGCACAGCATGGTGACACCACAAAGGGTCCTTCTCACCTGCATAAAGCGTAGGGCCGGGGAACGTTCCATTGAAGGTTAACATAGTACGATTGTATCCATCGGGAGCGAAAGTCGTGTTCTCGACTCTCAGCCAGTACTAATTGGCAACCAAAAGTTAGGAATTGACCACCGCGTCTTATTTTTTTTTGTGGGGGGGATGTTGGTTGATTTCTTGTATCTCCTTACCTCACGAATCCTCCCCGTGCGCGGAAAGTTAGTATAATAATCGGTGTTGATATCTCTTACTCCATCCCAGCAGCCCCTGGCAGTAGGGCCATTAACGCAGTTGGAGCCCTGTCTGGGAAACAACTCTGGAGCCAAAACGTCGGTAGTAGGCGCCTTGAACGAGGAAGGGAATGCAGAAGCAGTGGTCGTAAGAATTGCAACCCAGAGGCTGGCGCTGAGGCGCATTTTGGTGGAAGAAAAATGAAGACTAAGAGGAAAAAGAATGACGGGGTGGAAGGTGGGGGTGCGAGGCGGCGCAGTTGGGGAACTAGTAAAGACAGGATAGGAGCCACTGAAAGCTCGCAGGGGATAATGTCGCCTATGGAAGCTAGGGTGGAGAAAACAAGTATCGAGGGTGTGAGGTTTATATAACTTTTTGAAGCCGAATGAACCGCTCTTGCGACCACCGCTGCTCCACCATGATGGGGGGCGGGAGACATCCGAAAAATGCGAAGTCGGCGCCTGGAGAAGGGCTATACTGGTCCGTGCAGAAATTGTCCCTCCGGGGGAGGA
>Ga0307507_10010739_pt1 | contig 11735 bp, 2 predicted proteins | sample 7_EM_MG_FD_207223 | JGI IMG/M metagenome (GOLD analysis project Ga0307507, IMG submission 207223) | Populus trichocarpa ectomycorrhiza microbial communities from riparian zone in the Pacific Northwest, United States - 7_EM | ecosystem: Host-associated > Plants > Roots > Unclassified | place...
TTCTAGGCTGCCTTCCAGACGGTACTTTAAGCTGGCCGTAAGTCCTGCTTAAGGTCCGTAAAGTAAACTATACGGCCTTCTAACGGGCCGTAAAGGAACCGTATAGCCTTCCAACGGGCCGCAAATGAACCGTAAGTGCTCTATTAGTCACGTTCCACCCATTCTATAACCTTTAGATTAAGCTTATTTGTGTTAATTAGGGTTTTTAGAGCTTAACACGGCTTTGCCTTAGTTATAGCGTCCGCTAGGTTATCTCCGCTGCTGATCCATTTAACCTCCGTAATTTCACGTCGTTCGTAGGCCTAACATAAGCATATTAGGTCGACCATAAGCCTCTTCTCTTGTGTCGTACCTAGTTTAACTAGGCAGTTATAGAGGGACTTTAAATTAGTGCATAAAACCAGGGGTAACTGCTCCAGTTATAGAATCTTCTAGACCGTTGATTTAATTACGGCTGCTATATCAAAGCTATAAGCTAGTGCATATAGTTCAGAAGCTAGTACACTATGGGTTACCCATTTGCATTTAATTAAGGACCAGTATAGGATGTTTACGTCCTAATTATAGTCCATAAGTATAATTACAAAGCCGATTTGTGATAATAGGTCCCTATTATTGGCAAAGGAGGCGTCTGTAAATGCCAGTAAGCTAAGGGAACTTAGGTCTAGTAGTATAAAAGTAAGTCCCCTTACTGCATTATCAATTTGCCACTGAATGCGCTTATTAAGCTGCTTAATATTTTCTTCTTATAGATCTACTACCTGGGCCGCAAAGGACAAATTATAGGCAGATTTGGGCTAACAGACTATGGCAATATAGGCGCCTCTTGCACGCTATGCAACATATTAGTCCTTCGTATTTATAGTCTTGCGGGTCTCTCCACGGGAGCTAGTGAGGTCCGTAGGCTTTGCTATAATAGGCTTTATGTTTTAAGCTTAGCGTTCCTAAGTCAGCTTAATTAGGTTACCCTTTTGTGTAATTAGGCCTCTATTAAACTTAATTAGATTCTGCTTAGTTAACTACTCTCGCGGCTTTACTAAGAACTTAGCCTTTTATAGTTTAGTTTCTTTAGCGTCCGCAAAGGTCTAGTCTGCTAGGAATAGGGTATCGTCTATTTAGAGTCCAACAATACCAAGGCCGTTTAATAGGCTGTATAGGAGGCAGGGGTTATAGGTCAACTATTCTATTTTAAGCTTACTAACGTAATGCTAGTGGTACGTCTTAAATTAATAGTTTCCAGCTTCCGGTACTCCGTAAAGAGGTTTTACAACCCGTAAAATTGTTCCTGGTTATAGGTTAAGCTCAAGGGGTAGCCGTATAAAGATATCCCTACTTAGGTAGGTATTAGACTGCACATAGGCTTATAAAATGTCCTGTAAGTAAAGGACTACGGATTTGGTTTGCTATAGTCCAGGCATAAGTACGAGTATAATCCGTTAACTAACCCATTAAATTATAGGCGATTGTATAAGGACTAGGTCCTTTCCCTAGTTATTATAAGCTTATACAACAAGCCTTAATTTCTTAAAGGCTTTGTTAGTACTAGGGTGCTTAATCTTGTTAACGAAGTATAAGTTAAATATACGGACGCCTTACGGAACGTCTCTCTCTATTATAACCACAAAGACACCCTTCTTAAGTAGTCCGTTAATCTCTTTATATTGTGAGTCCGTAAACGGGGTTTCCTATACTAGAACTAATATATCTGCAGGCAGAGATTGCCTTGCGGTTATTCCTGCAGAGGTTAGGTAATTCTCTATTACGGGGTTCTTGGTTATAGGGTGCTTTCAAGGGCGTCCTTAACCACGCTTTATAGTAGGTTTAGTAGGTTTAGTAGGTTTCTAGGGGACTTCTAGGGTAGGCAAGGGTGCTTCCAGTTTATCTAATTCGGCAGTCGCTTCTGGTTTGTCTGGTTTGGCGGTTGCTTCTAGTTTATCTAGCTTAACGTTATAGGTGTTTTTAGGCCAAAAGTAGGGTTTTACGGACGTGCTTCTAAAGCTAGTTAGCCCACTAGGGAGCTATACGCAGCACGTCTCGTTTTCTACAGCTAGTAGACAATAAGGTCCATTCCAGCTGCCGCTTTTACGCCATACAAGGACTTCAGAGTTAAGTAGGAGGTCATGTACTAAGGTCGTATTAGGTCCGTTACGGTGGTGTAGGGCATTATTAACAGTTTATTTAGCCCGTAATTTAACTATTTCGGCCATTACCTTCTATATTGCAGCTGCTCGTTCCATAATAGATAGGGCAGGAGGGCCTAGGTTACTCATCCTTAGGTAGGCTCCGTAAACTAAGAGGGTAGGTACTAGTCCGTTAGGGCCAGCGGTGTCGTTAACGGCTTTTACAGCTATTTATAAAGCCAGTTCCTTTTAAATGTCCTTACACTCGTCCATAATAATCTAATAAGCTCTCTATAGAGCTAGGTAAGCTCGCTTAATAAGCCCAATGGACTAGTGCGCCTTAACTAGAACGGCTTTTGTTAAAATAGCCATAGCTATAGTATACTATTGGAATTCTTTACTGATAAAGTTCCTACCGGCGTTATAGGTGATATACTTAGGGGGTCCAACGTATATGTTAATCCAGCAGGTCCGTAAAATGTCCCAAGTGTATTTTATGGATATATTTTGCAACTAACGGGCGGCTTAATAGCGGGTTGCCTTGTCAATTATATATAATACTAGGCTGCCGTTAATGTACATAATGTCTATATATACTGAGTGGTTAAAGTTAAGGTCCTTATAAAGAGTGAACTTAAATCGGCTTAGGGAACGTCCGTATTTCTAGCAAAAGGAGCAGTATTTAGTTAGGTAGTTAATTGCCTTCCTATTAACGTCGTCGTGTCCAGAGCGTTCAAGGACTCTATATAGCTTTTCAGCTAACGGGTGGCCGAAACAGCGGTATAGGCGGTGGATTTCAGTACTGGTAAGGTAGCACGGGTTATAGTTAAAAGATTCCTAAATGTAGGTCCATAGGGTCTCTCCCTATATAAGGAACGGGTGTCTAAATTGTTATATAATTAGCAGGGTAACATGCTTGCTTCCTAGGGCAGTTGCGGGGCCAATTAAGGTGTCTATAACGTTGTTGTAGTAGACCTGTAACTTATCCATATCCGCAAGGCAAAGTAGGAAAGGGGTATCCGCTTTTACTATATAGAAGTTAACTAGGCCAATTAGGGTCTTAACTTTAACTAATCCAATTAATACGGTTAAGCCAATGCCGAATTAGACGTTTACGGCCCTAGTTTATATAATATTGATATCCATATTATCATCTATAGTGGTCTTATATATAAGGTATTGTCCGTAGCCTACAGTAGACTTCTTAGAGGCACCTATGTCAATTATAACACCGTAGAATTCCTTAGGGGTATAGTGTTCTGTGGTAATATATGCAAATGGGTCCTGTTCGCGGTCTATAACGTCCATAATGGGTCTAATAGGTGTGCTTACGGGCCAGTTTTTAAGTGCAATTAAGTGTGTAAAGGAGCGGTCGGCTAATACGGTTGTAATATTAAAGGCTTGGCTGTCCGTAAAAGGTCTAAAAGTAGTTAGGAATATCTCTAAGGTCTCTTATTCCTAAGCGTCTGAGTTAAAGTCAATTATAAGGGCTTCTATTAACTTATTAGGGGGCTCTTCTGCTTCCTCTCCTTTATATTCCAAAATGAACTGGTTAATACGGCTATTAAGTCTCTTCCTAGACTTGTTATGTTCTTCCTAGGTATGCCTTATAGACCAACATCCTTCTTTACCGCACATAAAGCACTTCTGGCTGGTTCGTCTGCGGGGGTATGTTTTCATACGGGGGTTACTATAGGGGTTACAGGTAGGACTTAGTCGGTACAGGTGCTGCTAGCGGTAGCGGCGGTCCGTAAAGTAGACGTCTAAGTCTATTTACGGATATTGAATATCCGTAACAAAGGCTTAAGTGCTGCCTAGTGGGTTTAAGACTTTGTACGTTATAATAGAGGAGTGTAGGTTATTAATAAGGCTAGCTAAGGTGTCTATAGGCTTATAATAGGCGTACTTGCAGGGCTCTACTTCCTAGCAAGCCATAATAAGTTTGTTATGCAGGAAGTCGTCTTTTCGAAGCTTGGTGTTAAGGCCGTGCTATAGGTGCCGGAGGTCTTTAATAAGAATTTATAGGCACTCTATAGTCAATTTTTCAGTGTTCTTGTCAATTACGGTCCGTAGCTTGGTTATATTCCATTAGGTAAGAATATCACGCTTATATTCCGGTCCTTTAAAGTAGTTGTGTGTAGCTTCGTATAGCTTATCAAAGGGAACACCAAGGGGGTTGCTCTTAAGGTTAGTATAGTAGTGGTCAAGGGCTAGGCCACGCAGTATAATAGAGTAGGCTTGGCTAAATTCCTATTTGGGAATATCAGCCTTCTGGCAGAGGTCCGTAAAGATAGTCAGTTTGAAGTCAAAGTTGTCGTTTTTACCGCTGTACTTAGATTTATCAGTATAGAGCTTAGCCAGGTTAGCTAGCTCCTTACCATAGGTCTTCGCTTGGGTAAGTTGTGGATCTATAACTTACAGATCTATGGCTTGCGGATATATGGCTTGCGGATATATGGCTTGCGGATCTATAACTTAGACAACAGGGGTAATTTGGTCCGTATTTTGGTTTACAGGGGTATTACGGTCCGTAATTTAGGTTACGTGGGTATTACGGTCCGTAATTTAGGTTACGTGGGTATTACGGTCCGTAACTTGGGTACTAGGTGTACTTTGGCCCATAAAATCAATTCCGAAACTGCTTAGGTTTATAGGACGAGTTTAGTTAAGTAGGTTAGGTATAAGGCCAGCGATTATATTAAGTTTAGAAGAAGCAAAGAGTTCCTTAGTTTCTTAGAACTGGTCTAGGATTTCCTCTTTAGTCCATTCCATTTGGTCCTTCTCGTGTATTGTGTTATATAAGGACTGTATAACAGTAACTCGTTTATTCCTTTTAACCCATACATCTTGGTTACGTAAGAGGGTCCATAGGTTACGGATAGTAGTAGGGTTATATACTTTAAAGATAGCTTCTGTAAAGTCCGCAAAGTCTTCCTGGTATTGCTCCCATAGGTCAACGTTTATGAGCTTAAAATATTCATATTCAAGAACTTTGAATTTGATGTAGTTGTTAACGTCAGGTATAGACGTAAGGTCAGCTCCCTACCTCCACTTTTCCTAGCCTTCATCGACTTGCTTCCTTAGGTCTGCCATACTGTATAGTGTAGTATAGTACGTAGTGGGTGGAAGAGGTCTTGTAGTGGTCCGTAAAGGCAGTTAATGTCCGTAACGGTTTACAGAAGAGTAGGGGGTTTCCGTAAGGTCTTGTAACGGTCCGTAGAGGTAATTAATAGGTCCGTAGTAGTTCGTAAAAGGGTAAGGGGTCTCCATAAGGGGTCTAAGAGAGGTCGGAGGTATTGGGGGAGGTGTAGTAGGAATAGGGGTTCAAGGTTTAAAGGAGGTTAAGGGTAGGGGTTCCATACAGGTCTATATTCGCGTCTATTATACTTCTGGTAAACCGTACTAAGACTTGAATAAGTATATAGAGTTAGAGATAAGTCCGTAATCCCCAACTTCCGACCTTCCAGCAGGTCGTACTAGGAGTCTGAACGGGTGGTCGCTGTCGTGTATCGCTTGGGGGGAGGTGTCGAGGGATTGCTAATCTGTGCGCGCTCACTAATCAGTGTTCGTACTAACTTAATAGCACGAGTGAGTCGTATCCTGGGGCACGAAATACGTATAGTATTATATGCTCTTTGGGATGGTGGTAACTGTCTCTTGTATTAAAGCAGACTACGTGGTCTATATACTGATGCGACCTCCCCCTAATTAGTCAGTGCTTCAGGGGTGCACTAGACGCGTAAGCGGGTAGTTGGTGCACCGAACGCGTAAACGCGTAGTTAGTGTACCGTACGCGTAAGCACGCGTTCGGTACGACAGGTGCTGTAATTATATAGATATATACCTGCTGTGGCTACTAATATAGTTAGAAAACTATTAAATATAATAAGCCAAAGAGAGACTTACTAGAGGCTTTCTTTACGACTTAATTATTAAAGTAACTAGTAAAATATTTATTAAAGCCTCTGCTAAATTAGGCAGAAGGCTATATATAGCACTAGTAATTGGACCATGTAGGAAAAGAAGTAATTAAGTAACTACCTTAGTTAGTAACAGGTGCGATTCTAAAAGGCCTAATAATGGTAGAATATAAATTGTATAGAGTAAGTAAAGCTTATAAAGTAATATCTAGAAGAACACTAACTTTGTTAATAGTTCCTTTCTATAGAATCCATCTTAATTTAATACCCGGAATAGTTGCATTTAATAGCAATAAGTACGCGGTATACTTTCTTAATAATATAATGCGGATAAATAAGGTAGATATAATAGCAAAGAAGTCGTTCCTTACCTAAAGAATTATTATGTACTATAATATTATTAAACAATGATATAGCTTTAAGGTAGCTATAATCTATATAGATAGAGAGATCTCTCTTAGAGACGAGTTTAAGGATTAGACAGCTAAACAAGGAATTACTCTTAAAAGATTAGCACCTAATACTTGATTATAAAACGGTCTAGTGGAATAATTTAGGGGGGTGATTATATAGAAGGCTCAGTGCATAAGAATTAAGGCTTATCTACTAGAAGAGCTAATGCTAGAAGCCTATAAAGTAGCTACCTATCTACTTAATCGGACGCCTAGTAAAAGACTTAGGTAGCAGACACTGTTTAAGAAAGTCTAGTTAGTAATATGTAAGAGTATATATATTAGGTCCCGCCGCGCTTACAACAAGTTCGCAAGCACTCTCAGTCTTTTTGGCCATATGGCGACGTGGAGGCGGGCTACGTTACATAATAGGTATAATATTACTAAAACCTAATATAGGATACCTACGAGCCTATAGCTATAGGGCCTATCCTCTTAAATATAATATTCTACGCCTAAATAAGCTTGCGCCAAGGGCCTATATAGGATATTTAGTAGGGTATATGTTGGGAATGAGGCAAGCGGTTATCACGTAACGCCGCGGCACTAGCGTGGCGAGGAGTCTTAAGCTCCTCGCCCTTCCTTATTCCAAACATATTAAGCTTTTAACCAACATCACTATAACCTACTCGAGTAGCCGTTATTGGTGAGTCACCCTGTGTAACCAACACTGATCAGTAGTTGAATATACAGTCAACTATAGAGCAGCTAGGTTTTTAAATAGAAGAGACAGTCTCGTGCAGGGGTGCTATATGTGCTCATATGGAATAGATCCCAGCGATACTATACTACCTTAGACTTGCGGAAAACTAGTAATAGAAGTGTTACTAAGTACTAGGAGATACTAAGTTGCGTCTATTACGCAGAATAACCACGTTTACGAAGATTTGGTTGAGTACTTTAGGTTAGAAGTGTTACTGAACCTAGGGTTCTAAGTTAACATCCGAAACGCGTCAAAACAACCATCTTAATACCTTTGGTGTACCTTTGCAGACTATAGGATCATAATTACTACCCAACTACACATTAAACAACCTTTATTTCCCTTAATTTTTATTAAAACGCGTTAAACAATCTTTAATAATAGCTATTATAGCGTTAACCTACCCGAAGAAGTATAAGGACGACATTAATCCAGAAATATAGAAAACCGCCATAATTAATCCTAAAGATGTTAATTAACAAGACTTAAATGGATTCTTATTACACCATATAGCATACTATAAAGACAGCGAATACAACGACACTATGCTATGGTACTGTATAAAGGAGGACTTTATTAGATGGATAAAGGAAACATAGGCTCCTATAAACAAGGATATTATATAGGACTTCCGTAACTTCCTATAGGAGAATAGAGTGTTTATACCTATGGATAGGGGTGCTATTAGAGATAATATTTAGAAGCAAGTTATTAACGTAAAAGAAGAGCACGAATGGACTCTATAAGAGATTAAGCACCAACTACGCACTATAAGGAAGCTTAATTCACGATGGAACCCAAGTAATATACTATTAGAGACGCTTCTACCTCCATCTTTAACTCCCCTATATCAACTAATTTAACCTACAACTTTAACTACTGCCCTTTAGCAAGTATAAGATCCCTCTGCTTCGCGATCTAATAGCCTTTAGACCCCACCGACTAGACCTACGTCCCCACTGCAGCCTGTAATGCAACTCCCACCTCCTCCATCTTAATCTCAAATCAGAGGCAGTTTAAAATTGCTTATAGAGCTTGCGAAGCTCTATTCGGATTAGGAGAAGAAGTTTAGTAGGGAATTATATAATGTTCTTAATTCAAAACTACGTATCTTCTATAACTGTTGCTAGAAGGTAGGAATAGAGTCTAATAAATACCATAACGCCTATTCTATTATGCTTAAGGGCCAAGCTAGTACCTTCTATTATAATCGTTTGGTAGGAAAAGGATACGATTTTAACCGCATAATATATAAGTTAAGATGCCACTTTAAAATAGAAGAGAACAAGCAGCAGTATATATTAGAATAGAGAGAGACTACCTTCCTAAGAATTATTACTACAAACCTAGGTGTCCCTCGGCTTAATTATCTTTAAAAGCTCTTTAATTAACTTTAGATAATTTAGCGTGGTTTATTTAAATTATATTAAAAGAATTTTAGCCTACGTGATTAAGTTATTAGTGCATGCTAAGGCGTTAAAGAATGCAACCTTGCTCTCTTTAATCCTGCAAATACTTATAAAGGAGTATATGCTTAATTAAGATCTTCTATTGGCACCGCTCTACGCTCTTAAGAAGTACAGTAATTTAACGCCTAACTTTAACCTACTTTAATTAACCCGCCTAACCAATATAATCACAACTAGACTGATTGAATATATAGTGGCCGTGGTAGGCAATACGGTAGAGGGTATAATTAACGACTATAAGGCAAAGGTGGAGGTCCTTGTGGAGGTTTATTCCAAAGTAATTACTAGAAGAAGTGCTATGTTTATAAGAAACCGAATTGCTAGTTAACTAGGTATTCTCTTAATAAGCGAAAGGAGGTATATAATAAGTTTTGCCAGAGTACAAGAAACGTTAGAAATTATAAGGTTACTATAGCCTACTTCCAAAGCTTCCTGGTTTAATATAAAGGCGTAGAGGATCTTAAGGGTAAGGCTAATAAGGCCAAACAGCTTCTTATAGATATAGAAATTGAGGACTACTCTCCCAACTAATACTTTACTAAGTATAGTAAGGTAAATAGCATATAAACCGTCGCTGTTCTTAATAACTAATCCACGCTCTATGCTATTACAAAGTTAGACATTTTTAATGAGCTAAAGGAGAGTTCCATATTCTCCTTTAATGATAGATACTCGGCGAACGTCTTCTATAGTATTATGCCAGATACTGGAGCCGCAGGAGTATCTATAGTAGGAGAACCTTAAGTTTAAGCTCTTTAGCAGCTTAATAGCTCTATTCAGATTGACTAATTAACGGCAGGCCAATATACAATTTGTTTTAGTAAGGGTACTGCAATCTCTCTTAGCACAATTAAGGTTAAAACCCCCTTAGGGTATATCACTTTTTATATTATTCCCACGAACACCCCGTTTCTATTTTGTATTAGAGATATAGATAAATTAGGCGTTAAACTTAATAACCTTAAGAATATGCTTGTTTAGGGAGATAATTAGGTGCCTGTTATATATAAATAGGGTTACCCCTAGTTGCTCCTTTATTAACTAGAAAAGAGCGTTGCTTAAAGCTACTTAACCAAGTTAGAGCTACATTAACTACACCATCGTTTTAGCCACCTATCCGTTTACCAATTACTTAGGGTTCTTCAGCGAGCAGGCTATAAAGTTAAGGTTAAGGCAATTAAGCATCTTATAAAGTACTACTATTACTGCCAAATAAACCAGAAGTCCCCTAGCCAATTTAAGTTCACCCTTAAAGATAACTACAACTTTAACTTCTGTATTATCGTTAACGTTATATATCTTAGCGGTAAGCCAGTACTCTAAATTGTTAACTTTTTAACCTCCTTCCAAGCCGCACGTTTCTTAAAGGATATGTTAGCTAGGAACGTATAGGATACCCTTTAATTATGCTAGATTAATATCTACTAAGGACCCCCTAACCAAATTATCTATAATGTAGAAAAGAACTTCTTATCTATAAAGTTTTGACAACAGATAAAGGCAATAGCAATTAAGGTCAAGGAAGTCCCTATTAAGGCATATAATAGTATTAGAAAAGTAGAGCAATATCACACGCTATTACGCCGCGTATATAAGATTATTTCTTTAGAACTAGAGGATACTAGCAAAGAACTTATCTTGTAAATGGCTGTTAAAGCTATTAACGATTCCGCTAGCCTAGATGGACTTGTACCTATATTACTAGTCTTTGGCGCCTACCCTTAAATAACTAATAATTCTCCACTATCTCCCTCTACTGTGTAACGGGCTGAGGCTATTTGTAAAGCAATAAAGGAGGTCTAATATCTCTATACTATACGCCAGGTCAACGACGCACTAGGAATAAGAAATAGCCTAAACACCTTAACTACGCTTAATCTGCCACTCCAGTCTAAGGTACGCGTATGGCGTAAAAAGGGAGGATGGTCAGGCCCACATTAACTTATTATAATTAATGGTTAAACTTGTACTATTTAGATGCCTTACAGACCCACTTAATTCTATTTAACTGTTATTAAGCCTTACTACAAAGATAACAGTTTTAAGCCTTTGTAGGATGCCCTAGAAGATGCCCTAAAGAAGAACTACAATTAACGTGCTCTAGAAGGCAACTACGATTCTAATATAATTATAGTAGATACGCCGCAACTATAACGCGGTAGAGGTCGCCTAAAGGGATTACAAAATCGCTAATATCTTATTAATTTTAAAGAGCAATTTGTTGCCGCTATTAAGAATAGAGTTAAGTTATTAATGGCTTTTATAATAGCCAAGAAGAAGGCTGACTTTAAGCTCGCAAAACAGCTCTAAAAGAAAGGTTATATTATAACCTTAGGAGCTCCTTTCTAAGTATCCAATAAGTAGGAAATTGATAGTCTTATTATAAGAGGAGTCTTTAAATTCAAGAAGTATGACCCTACTAAGTTTAATAAAGTTTGCATCTTTAAGTTAAAAATGGTTAATAAGATTAAGGGCAAAGCTACTAACACCCCATTTAAGAAATTAAGGCTTGTCATCTAAGGTTATAATAATAATAGTAAGGAGGTAATTCTTACATAATCTCCTATAATTTAATAAGCTAGTTAGTGGGTTATTCTTGCACTAGCTCCCTCCTTAATAAAGAATAGAATAGTGGTCTATTTATAAGATATTACTTAGGCCTATACCCAATTAGAGACGCACCTTTAGCGCTTAATATTAGCATACCTTTTAGAGCAAATTCGCTACTAATATCCCGAAGATACAATTATGGTTGTGTTTAAGCCATTATATGGAATTACAGAGGTAGGAACTCATTGGTAGGCTACCTATAGTAAGTACTATAAAGAGAAGCTTTTAATAACTACTTTTATATTTAACCTATGCTTTCTTATTATAACTACGGGAACTCTATTTAGAATTATTAGCATGTAAACCAATAATATAATTATCTTAGGAGACAACTAATTCTTAGCTCTTAAAGAAGATAAGCTAGTAAAGGCAAATCTTATAGCAAAGCCAAAGAAAAAGCTTAATTTAATAATACTATTACTTTTTAATAGATGCATCCTCTCCCTAAATAAGGATTCTAT
>Ga0307507_10010743_pt1 | contig 11732 bp, 16 predicted proteins | sample 7_EM_MG_FD_207223 | JGI IMG/M metagenome (GOLD analysis project Ga0307507, IMG submission 207223) | Populus trichocarpa ectomycorrhiza microbial communities from riparian zone in the Pacific Northwest, United States - 7_EM | ecosystem: Host-associated > Plants > Roots > Unclassified | place...
TGTAAAAGTGAAGATTTATAGGCCAAATATATATAAAATATAAATATACACCACAACTTTTAGTCATGTAATATACCTGGAGTTTACATGACTAATAGTCTGTTACCTATGGGTGACTGAAGTGACATCCTTTCCGTTTTCACCATATCTCAGCCAAATCTCGACGGAATTGCTTAAAATTTTAATCAGTCTACAGAGAATTTAAATCTCTATCTTCGTATGCAATGTACGTGAAGTGATATTTTTTTATTTGGTACAATAAATTTTACAGCAAAAGACCGGTTGCAACCGGTCTGGACCAGTTTTTTTTGCATTGTGGATCGATTAGGACTGGTCTTTAAGGGTCCGGTTGTGGTCCCTTAATATCTGAATCGGTCTAGACCAGTTGCAGTTGCCAGTTGCCTTGTTTTGGGGAAAAAAACCGGACTAGACTGGACTTTAAAACACTAATCTGCAGTGATATCCCTTCCTGTGTCTGTATCCAACCTCTTGAGGATTTCCTAAGGGGTAGCAGGGATTGTAGCTTTGGATTTCCAAAGCAATAGCAATCCTCGCTAGGATACACCCACATTCAGTCTCTTTTCCTCTCTTTCCCTCTCTTCAGACCAAACTCCAATCAAGATTGCAGCTGGGTCTCTACACCATTGACATTTAGGCTTGCCATACAACTTTCATTGACAGCTTCCCATATTTAACACACAGAAAGTGCGTTACAGCAGCAGCCTTTTTCATATTAATTGTCTGTCGAATCAAATTCTTTGAGACAATAATTACAGAGTCTTCATTTCCATCAATACTCATGTCAATACCACCTGGATAATTTACTGATTTAATTACATGTGAGTTGAACAAGTTATGTTTTCTCAGTCTTAGAACTGCATTACCATACTCCATATCATCCTTCATCCTTTGTTGTTCATCAAGAAATATAACATCATCAACTGACTTCCACACCATATGTCCTAATCTCTTTGCAAACAACTGGTCAGTAATTTCATCTTTTTTTTTTGTATATCTCATAGGAGTATACAAGGGTGTACCACCAACAGGTGGATATTGAAAGAAATACCCTGCAAATATAATTATAATTCCACCAAAAAAAAGATTGTTGCCTTTAGCATATCTCAGTGCATGATCAATTTCTGCAAGTATTTCTTGACTAAGAAGGAATACTTCATCTATCATCAAAATGTCAACATCCTTGAATTCTTCTCTGATTTTTCTCTTATCACTGATACTCATGATTATTCCGTAGTCCTCTGAATCACTAGGAACATGATTGCCTTTGCCATTGCCTTTTTTTCTAACCTTAATAAAAAGACCTTGATGGATGGTCATACCATCAATCAATGCAGCAGCAGCACCAGATGGTGCCAAAAAATGAATATTGTTGGCTCTACCATATGCTTCCATAACATGCTGGATTGCTTTGACAACATGTGTTTTACCTGTAAGTAAAAGAGAAAGATATTTTCTATACTTTGGATCTGTTGGTCTATTGATCCCACTTTTCTGATCATCCAGGAGTTTGAAAAATGAGTTGACAATGATATGGAAGGCAATTGTTTGTTTTCAATTTAGTGTTTCCTCTTCAATAATTCTTTTGAGAAGCTCTTCTCTGGTTTCGAGAGTAATATTGTTGCTAGTCATAGTTTCTGTTTCTTTGACAGAGGTGGAAGCATTTAGCATAGGAGTAAAATCAGACCCAATTTTTGTATCAGCAGGTATATCCTGTGCTCCAATCTGATTGCTTTTATCTTGTGAATTTCGACAACATGCTGAAATTAAATCTTCCTGAGATTTCATTTCAGTTCTCCATGTCTGTAATAAGGTCTTTGTCAAGTCAGGTATTTCTAATGTTTTGATATACTCTGTTTGAATAGGTGATGAATGTTCTTGAATTTTTTTCAACCAATTTGACTCCAAGAGTTTCAATAATATTGAGTTAATTTCAAAATCTTTTTTTGCTGTCATTATTTCTGAACTAACATCTATAATTTCATCATCATCAAAAACCATCGAGCAAGTCAGAGTTTGAGACTCCTTTGCCAAGGCAGCTCTTTTATGCAATTGGTCTGCATCTCTTTCATCCTCACACTCATGGATTGCTTTCCAGGTTTTCATGATGAGCTTTGACTTTTCTGAAAAGCAAAGTCATTAAATGTTGATTCTATTGATTTTTTTCTTTCAATAAGAGGAACCTCAGGAGAAAATGGCTTGAAGTGTGCTAACATAAACAAATGAAAAGAAGAAGCTTGAGGACAAGGAATTGATAATCCTATAACACATGGTACCAAAATTTGAGAGCCATGCCCAAGATCAATATTTGTATGTTCTACAATCTCATGGGTTTTACTAAGTGGATGCTCTTGTTTGTAGGAATACCTTGCAAATGTTCCCAGTTGAGGGTTTCCATTTTTGGTATAATGAAGAGGTTTCTGTTTCTCAACACAATAGAATTGCACAAAATCAAAGAAATTTATATGAGAAAGTGGTGAATCATGGTAGTAGTAATTGTCAATCTGTGTGTGCTTCAAAATTCAGCCTGATCCATCAGCAGTGAGCTTCAAAGATACAGGTTCTACAGGATCATCATCATTTGGCCCACCTATTTCATTATCTTCAGAGTTAGTAAGAACAGAAAATTTATTTTTAACAAAATGCATCAGTAAGCTAGATAGCATGGGAACAGTTGAATGGGATGATATACTATCTGTTTTTCCTCAAATATAACATGCTGCTTGTTGAGCATGAAGCTGTTGCTGTCTAAGAAATTGAGAGAGACATTTTTGCAGAAGTATTTTGGCACTTTCTGTATGGCTTTCAGAAGAAATCTGTTCATTTGCACTCGAGACAGCTTTTGACATGAGGGATAATACTTGATAAGTCTTTAAGTCCATTTTTGTCATGTAGTCTGTAACATAACACATAGCACCTTTTGCAGCTTTTCCAGATGGAATACACTTCATATCATGGTTATGGTGACAATATACAAGAATATATGGATTATAATAATTTACATTTCCATCAAGGCACTTGAGAATCAAAGAACTTGTTTTTTCATCAAATGAAGATTGTTCAACAATCTCATGAGGAAATTGGAAACAGCATCTGTTCTCATTCCCATATTTATGGCAAACAGCCTGTCACTCATGCTGTTGTAGCTTTTCACCACATTTTTTTACATCAGTTTCAAAATCTACTTTCCATTCATCAATATCAAACATTTCATGAGATTCAGGTGGAGGAGGTGCATGAAGTGGGCATTCTGAATGAGGCTCAAATTCCTTGTCAATGTTGACTTCAATTTCAGGTAAGTGATGTTTGATAATCTCTTCAAAAAAAGAAAATACTTTATGGTCAAAACCTGGAGAGGATTTCAATTTTTCATGGAGGTCTGCAGGATTAAGAGCATCAAGAAGCCAAAGTAAAAAATGACCATGATGATCTCCTGTCCCAGTATATTTAGCTGATCCATTAAAAGCCTCAAGTCAACCTAAAATTCCACCCTCAACTGAGCTTTTACCTTTGACAAAATCCCACCCAAACAAGAACTCAAAAAGACAGTGGATAGAAAAATCAAAAAAATCAGCAGCTGCAACAGGATCTTTTGCCAATCTCAAAGCACACTCTGTACATGATACTAGAACAGGAAACCTATCATCTAAGTTTATAGTCTGATCTCCAAAAATTACTTGAAACATTGGGCTATGGGAGGGATTGGGATTAACAGTCAAAAACAAAATAGGCATACCAAAAAGTCCAGAGTAACTATGAATTTCATTATGACAATATATTTTTGAAGCCTGTGAACCAGGTATTCTGGCAGAAACAGTGTTCACCTCATTGAGTAGATCAAATACTTTTTTTTGCTCAGAACTCAAATCAGAGACTTTTCCTTCATTCTCAAGGTGGTTGGCAACAATAGACAGAGTATGGGGAGAGATTGATAATAGACTTTCAGAAACAGCTTTGAAACAAGGCTGTGATACAGTAAAAGAGGTATGCAGATGTGCAGCCCTTCTCTGTAAAATATTCACAACAACAAAGATGAATGAATGATGATATCGGAATGAGTGATCAGCAAGATCAAGATAATAATTTGCCTGTTTTTGAATAGAAACAGTTACTGGATGTGTTGGATCTTCAAAGCCCCCTGTTCCATATGGATACAATGTTGGATACATGCCTGGAAAAAAGCTAGGGTTATCATATTCTCTGACAGGTTGAGAAGACCTATGAATGATGAGATCAGGTCAACCAGATAGCTTTTCTACAATATTGTGCAAAGCAGAGGCTGTAAAAGATTGTCCATGCAGGAGTACACTTTCAGGATCAGAAACACCCAGCTTTTCCAAAAAAATTACAGGACCTTCATCATTGCCTTCTTGAGTTACCTGTAAGGCAGGATGATCAGAAAAACCTGCTGTCTCATCATCAAAGGTATGCTTGACATCCAAAGTGTCACGACCATCCCAACCACTCTCCCAACTATACCCTACCCCAGGACAACCCTGCCCTGACATAGCCAACCCCAGGGACACCCTTCTCCAATGTAACCAACCCCAAGATGGACCCTTCACCCTTGTATTTCCATCACCATGATACCTTATCCCTCCATCACTACCTTTTGTTATCTTGTTACTTTGTTATCCCTTGTTTCCTCATCCCCCTTATTCTTCATTGTACTCATTGTCCTTCCACAGGTTACCTTGTACACTTATCCTAGGTATTTAGGTAGCTTGCCATGTACTCATGATGATGTGCCTACAACACACTAGATATGTATGGAAAGTCCAATACACACCAATCCTGTAGAAAGAAAACCTTCAGAATATATTAGTGTTGCAATGGGAGGCTCTGAAAGTGTGAGAGGGAGTTTCCTGGCTTTCTTGAAACAAGCTAGGAAGTGTAGACACAACCCCTAATAAGGTAGAGTGCATCCGAAGGAAGATGGGGAAGCAGGAGAATGTTAGGGACGATAAACATGAAACAAATATTTGGTTGGTGTGTAATGCAAATGTTACGAGTTCACATGGCATGCAAGACGATCGCAAAGGTTACAACAAAATGCTGAATTGATTATCAGCTGGAGATGAGATGCAAATCGAGGGGTGAAGTATGACTTGTTATTTCAAAAGTATTGTGCTACTACAAGTACATGGGCATACAAATATTCGAAAATATTCAGAAAAAGAAATATGAAAGATACGAACAAAAATGTAAAGATCTGAAACATGAAACACAAAAGAAATAAGAAGAAAGTGAGAGAAATGCGAAAGGAGAAAGAAATAAAAAGGAAATGAATAAGAAATGAATAAGTACCAATTAATTTGGAGAATGGAGGCCAGAAATAGCTGTGCTTGATGATTGATCCGAAGGTAATGCTAAACTTCAAAAGGTGCGAACAAAGAGGCCAGAGTGATGGGAGTGTATAAATGCCAGAGTGTGTGCCTGTGTGTGCTCTTGCACAATAGAAATCTTTGGTGATGTGTACCAATCATGTTTGGAGTGCTGAGGAAGCAAAAGGAGGAAGGTCCGAAGGTCTTTGAAGATCCTATAAGCAGTCTGCATGGTGTGTGTGAATAATATTGAATATTTGGAGTAAGCATGCTTCGGAAAGGAAGAATATTTGGAGATGTGGGACGGTGCACCTGAAGCTTCGAAAATGCGATAGGATATTTGTATGCATGCCTGCAAAGATTCTTCGGATGTGTTGTAGCATGTGGGTAGCTTGTGTCAAATATTTGAAGGTGTAATGATGTGTGATGTGTGAACACATAATAGAATCTTCGGAGATGGCAGACATGTCGAGGTCTTTACCTTCCCTGGGTTATTCCATATGGAATCCATGGAATCACTGTTGGCTGAGGCCTCAGCCAATTTATTGTTCCATGGACATCATGGATTCCATGTGGAATGATCATGGAATGGTTAATTCCATATGGAATCCAACTCTATTCCACATGGATTCCACTGGATTCCATATGGAATTTGGGCATATCCACCTTGGATTCCATGGAACAAGTCCATATGGATTCCGCTGAAATTCCATATGGAAAATACCATGATATTTGTTGTCAAAAATAGTGTCAAGTATGAGAATTGAACACTCGACTCCACAACACATCATGTGCATGAATGAGAGAACACTCTAACAGCTGCACCAAGTGACCATTAAAAGACAATAAAATGACCTTGATATATTCTGTGTACCATGGCCACCACCCAAATTGAGCATCGGCATTTGCCGATGCTTGATTTGGGCATCAACAAACATGTCAACAAACAACAACCTCCTTCTTCCTCAACCACCACCACCACCCACGACACCCACCCATCATCACCACACCACCGCCCACCACTGACAACCACCTGGACACGCCAGTACACCATCCAAAACGACCACGCCACACTCGAACATGGCAAGAACGACTGTCAACACCATGTCACCAACCATAACAAGCAAATGAGTGCCTGATCGATGACGTGGCAACTGAACGACAAACAAAACATTGTTCATTTTCTTCAGCCATACAAGTCTAGGTAAGTACTCACAACTTCTCCCCCTCCATCGATTATTAACAATGAAAGCAGGTGCCACGTTGTCACTTTCAGCGACATGGCAACCAGATGATGAACGACAACATCTGTTGTCATTCATCATCATTGTTTCTTCGACCAGGATGCAACCACAACCACCACACTACGACAGGACCACAACCATGACACTCACAATGAAAACGATGTGAAATGACGATGTTCGTCATTTTCAGTCTACGGGCCTAGGTGAGTTCTCACAACACATCCCCCCTCCCCAATTTGTTATTAACAGTGGAACCAGGTGCCACATCGCTGCTCTTGGCAACATGGCTACCAGACAATAAACCAAACAACAAACCACAACCACAACATACAATGAAAATGATGCGAAACAACAATGTTCATCGTTTTCAGTCTATGGGCCTAGGTGAGTTCTCACAATGCATCCCCCCTCCTCAATCTGTTATTAACAGTGGAACCAGGTGCCATGTCACCGCTCTTGGCGATGTGGCAACCAGACAACAAACCGAACAACAACATCGGTTGTTGTTTGTCATCATCCAGATGACAACAACATTTCTCCTTCAACCATGCTTAGGTGAGTTCTCACCTGTCCCCCCCCCTCAATACATTATTACACTGGAAACAGGTGCCACGTCGCCGCTCTCAGTGACATGGCAACCAGATGATGAAATGACAACATCAGGTTGTCGTTTCTTTCACCAGGATGAGACCATGACCACATAGTGGTATTACCTTGTTTGATATACATATAATTAGTCAGTAGATAGCTATTAAGTATGGAAGGAACTGGTTGAGACCAAGTACTCAACCAGTTTCAACTGGTCTTAACCGAGACCAGTTTGAATCGGTTGGTGTACAGCAACTGGACCGATGTGGACCGGTTGCATGTGGTTCGGTCTGGTTGAATGGAATTGAGGGTGCAGTCCGAACCAGTTGCGGTTGCGGTTGCACCTAATCAAGGTCCAAAAACCAGACTGAACCGGACTTGCAAACACTATGTGGAGCTAGGGGTTTTGACGATGGTGGGCTTTGTTCGTTGTCTACTATGGGAAGGCCTGGTGATGACAGGGTAGGAGGAGAGATTGGTGGGGTGTTTGAAAGGGAATGAGACTGGGCTGACAGAACCAAGTGCTGAGAGCATCGTCTCTTTGAAGAAAGATGAGCTGAAGATTGAGGCATCATGTTGGTGAATGAGTGTGGAAGTGCAAACAGTGTTGAAGACCCTTGAGGGAGATTGGGGGTGGAGTTGGAGAGGTGAAGGGCCGTTGACGTGGACTGCAGTGCTTTTGACATGGACCATGGTGCAAATGACAAGGGCTGTGACATTGATGACAAGCATAGCACCATTGATGAGGGCTGCCCCACTGTTGATGAGGGCAATGACGCCATTGATGAGGGTGGTGATGATGTTGACGAAGGTGGCAACAATGTTGATGAGGGCTGCGAGGCTGTTAATGAGAAGGATGTTCTTGTTGGTGTATTGGGCTCTCCAGTAGTATCTCCTTGGAAGAAAGTCAGTTGAATGGGGTGCTGTCAAGTACACAGCACCTTGGTGATATCGTTTCCCTCTGTTGCGGCTCTGATCTCCTCTGTAACCTGCCTGTTGACCTCCCCAACCTTCTTGTTGTCCTTTGAATTCCTTGATTCCCACGTACTGCTTGTGTGAACTGGAGTTGAGCTGCACAAACATTGCATGGTGCTAGTGCAGTTCGGCAGTGGCGAGACTTCATCCAAATACTCTTCAAAGATCCAAGGAGGAGGAGCTGGGTCCCAAAGGACTGATGGTGGTGAGGCCAAAGTAGTTGGAAAGGGAGTGAAATCGCTAGTGCATATCGTCGTTAATGGGCATTGTTCATCCTCAACCATGGGAATGTCTGTCAAAAGCTGCACCTTGGGCCGTATTTGCTCATCTTGCATAGTAAGGCTTGGCTGGTCAGTCCTTGGAGGATGGTAAGGTGCATGGGGCATTAACACCGACACATAGCCCTTGCATTTGATTGTGGAAGCCACTCGTGATGGTGGCATCCTTGAGTGCTCATTAGATGTTTCATGGAGCCATTGACAAGATGCTGAAGGAAAATTGGTTGAGGAAGAGGGAGAGAGCTGGTATGTTGGTGACAGCGCATGGTTTCCCTGGTCCATCATGGAAATGTTCAGCCATGTTCTCAATAATTGTTGTCCACAAGAATTTTTGAGTTGACGAAAATTGGGCAGGAGGGAAGAGCATCGTCACTTTGTAAAGGGTTTGGGAGAATGAAGATGGAGCAATGCTGGTAGTTGGTAAAGGCCACATGCCAGATGTTGGAAATGAGAATGGGTAGGAGGGTTGACAGGCGAAGCTTTCGACAATCATTTCTGGGTGGTTGAACGGGGATAGAATGGAGTAGGTAGAACCGAGTGCTGAGCACGTCGTTTCTTTGAAAAGAAATGAGTCGAAGTCCGAGAATTCGCATTGGCGAATGAGTGCTGAAACAGAATTGGGCACCTTCAGTGGAGGTTGTGCATGGGATGATCAATGTAGGGAGTCGTCAACATGTACTGCAACGCCATTAACGAGGACTGCAATGTTGTTGGTGAGGGTTGCAATGCCATTGATGAGGATTGTGATGCCATTGTCAAGGACCATGGTGCAGTTGATGAGTGCTGCAACATCATTGTTGAGGGCCGCGATGTCGTTGACAAGGGTCATGAGGTCGTTGATGTAGGCAATGTTGTTGCAGATGCTCGTGTGGGCTGCGAAGCCATTGATGGAGGTGAAGATGTTCGTGTTACCAACATGGGCCACAAAGCCATTGGTGGAGGGGTGGAAATGGAAATGGGAGGTGCTGGAGACATGGAGGATGAGGGAGGTGATGTTTTTGCGGATGCCCATGCTTTCAAGGTGGGCTGCAAAGTTGTTGTCGAGGGCCATGGTAACATTGATGAGGGCTGCGGTGATGTTGGTGGAGGTCATGGCAATGTTGACGAGGACTGCAAGGCCATTAACGAGGAGGACATACTCATGGACACCGTAAGAGCATCTATAGCAACATCTACTTGTGTGGAAGTCAGTAGAATGGGATGTAAATGGGCACATGGCACCATGGTGACCCCTTCTCCCCCTTCTGTCTCCCCAATAACCTGCTCATCGACCTCTCTGACCCTCGCCTCATTCTTCAGATCCCTTGGTCCTCTCACATCGCCAGCATGAGCTGTTGTCAGGCTGCAGAAGTGCCAGGCAGCAAGAGTACAGTTTGGTGGCGTAAACACTTCCTCTGAACGGTTTTCGCACTTCTGCAGACAGTACGACTTGAGGGGGATGACAGCGGGTTGGCGATTTGATGGAATTCAAGTGTGGTGCGACTCGGAGGGTGCTGGCATTGTGTTGAGCTTCAAAGATGATGCACGGCCTTCTTTGCCACCTGTGAGATCAGCTTTTGATGGCATCGTTTGCAGGTGCTTGCTTTGTTCACTTTGTACATTTGGTGGTAGACGTAGTGGCTCCAATGGACAGGATGAAGAGCAAGGAGTGCTGTCCATTTGTGGTGGTGAGATGAATGTGGATGTGGCCACGAATGATTTGTTCCATAACAAATTGGGTGAAACAAAAGGCAGGGGTTGTTTTAGCCTTTGTAAGACTGTAAGTTTGTCGATGGATGGTTGGAAGAAATGGGGCCAAAAATTATGTTCAACAATTTTGTGTGCGATAATGAGGCGTGTGATGAGTGCCCCCCAGCAAACACTTGGGGACTTGAATCCATCACAACTTGCTCATAATTCTTTAATGAGATCCAGTGAATCTGATGGAGAAATAAGAAAGTTAGAAGAGAAATATAGCAGATAATCTTGAAAATCATCTGTGACATTGCTAAGCTCTGAAACGAGCTCATGCCGTAAAGAGCTTTTGGAACCAATTGAAATTGAGTCCTGAGATTCATCAAGAGAGTAAAAAATAAGACCTTCCAGAGCTTCTGACAGGGAATAAGGGCCATAGAGGGGAGTATAGATGTAATGAGCTCAGAGATCATAAAAAGATGAAAGATGCATGATGATGAAAAAAAATGAAGACAGCCAGCCAAGATGTCGACAGTTCCCACAGTGTCCACCTTTGTAACGCACTTTCTGTGTGTTAAATGTGGGAAGCTGTCGATGAAAGTCATATGGCGAGCCTAAATGTCAATGGTGTGGAGACCCAGCTGCAATCTTGATTGGAGCTTGGTCTAAAGAGAGGAAAAGAGGGGAAAAGAGACTGAATGCAGGCGTACCCTAGTGAGGATTGCTATTGCTTTGGAAATCCAAAGCTACAATCCCTGCTACCCCTTAGGAAATCCTCAAGAGGTTGGATACAGGCGCAGGAAGGGATATCACTGCAGATCTGATAAGATCTGCCCTGATCAACTATGCTGACACTTGTCCTCTTGGAGTAACAGTGTCAGTGACCAATAATACACAATATCACTTGCCTATTGAGATGAGTTGCGATATGACATGGCCTGAAAGCAATAGATGCAGTGGTGGTAAAGGAGTAAGAAGGTAAATTGTCACATGACTACCTACTGACAAGTATGGAAAGGAGACATGTGACACAAATGCTAAGTAATGGAAAGTAAACAGTATAGAAGAAGGATAGCATCCCATATCCTTGTTACACCAATCCTCTGACCACCGCAAATCCCTACATATCACCAACTTCTTTCAAATTCACCCCAACATCAACACCCAATACATTTTTGACATCGAGAAAGGAGGAAGCTGTCAGGGGTTCTTTTGATGAGTTTGGGTATATTAATCCTTGTGTTTTTCTTTAACGTCAAATGTATTTTGTGTGTAGGCCAATTTCATTTGACAATCTCAAATCACAGCAGCACCCAGAAAGCAGCTGTTGGAGCATGGTTGGCAGGGATTAGAACATCAAATGCAGGTTTGAGCAGTGTGACAGGCAAATCTCAAATTTCTTGAAGCACCTTGTTGGTGTTTGATGATACAGACCTGTCATCCATGAGAAAACATGTCGATTTCACACAATGGAGACCATGAATTCAGTGGAAACACAGTGTGCATCTGTGATACAGGATTGGAAGGTAATGCCCAGAGGCCATAGTCAAACAGTAGTATATAGCTAGATTTGGATATCTTACATAATAGATTGATCTTTTGTCTTGAACTACCATCTTGTCAGCAGTATT
>Ga0307507_10010744_pt1 | contig 11731 bp, 10 predicted proteins | sample 7_EM_MG_FD_207223 | JGI IMG/M metagenome (GOLD analysis project Ga0307507, IMG submission 207223) | Populus trichocarpa ectomycorrhiza microbial communities from riparian zone in the Pacific Northwest, United States - 7_EM | ecosystem: Host-associated > Plants > Roots > Unclassified | place...
TTAACAATTTCAGTCAATGGAGAGGCTATCGTACTAAAGTCTTTAACAAATCTCCTATAAAAACTAGCCAAACCATGAAAACTCCTAACGTCTGTTATGGATTTTGGTGTAGGCCATTCTTGAATAGTCTTAACCTTAGCCTCATCCATTTCTATACCTTTTACACTAACCACATATCCAAGGCATATTTTGGATATGGATGAGCTAGAGCTGACTGAACATTTCATGGCTCCCTGGGTACACTGTGAGAGGATATGGATGTCAAGGCATATTTTGGATTTGGTTTAACAACACCAAGTTTGAATCTTGTAACCATAGAGTGAGAATATTGTCCTTGAAAGGGTTGGGAAATTTTTGATGCACGTTCTGTTTGTGGAGCTTTTGAATGAGTGGTTGGTTGGGACCAAGTGATCATTAGGTGAGAAGGCTGGTTAGTTGTAGCTAATTTAGGTTATGTATAAGAGGTTTCAGATGCTGTAGTAGTGTGTATCCCTATTGTTGCAGGGTTTGTTGTGGAATCTATCATTGCTGGAGCAGAGTGTATTCCTGCTGGTGAAGGATTTGCTGTTGCCTCTAAGTGTCCTGTTGAGTTTGCAGGATCTGTTGGAGAGTATTTTGTTGTTGCCTCTAAGTGTCCTGTTGAGTCTGTTGCAAGATCTGTTGGAGAGTTTAATTGTTCTTGTAAAATATAATTCTTCAGCCGACTTCTCCCTCAGCCTATGGTGGTGCGGGAGAACCTTTAGGTTGTGGTCTACTACGAACCATATCGGGAAGTATTGTGTCATGAGTGTTTTGTGTCAGAGTGGAGACTCTTGGTAGGGGATTGAAGCATCGAGATGAATCCATTATCTTAGTATTTCCTACAATATTATGAGAATTAGTGTGAGGAATCCAAGTGTCAAAGGTATGCAATGTATGTGATGAAGGCTGAATAGTAGTTGATGGTTTGTATGGAAAAACTGTTTCATCGAGAACAACATGGCGTGAAACTAGAATTTTTCTGCTTGGAGGATGATAGCACTTGTATCCTTTATATGATGTGCTATAACCAATGAAAATATAATAGTCATTGATCATTTGAATAAAATTTAAAATTTTTTTCAAATTTCTTTGCATCTTGGCCAATGATTTCTCAGTCAATACTATTTGAGAATAGATGGAATATTTTTCCTAATTTACCTAGGGTGATGAATCCTCTCTTAATCACTTAAATATCTACACATAGTTCATGATATATCCAATGTCTACCCCTTTGTTACCTTGATTAAGATAACATGTAACAAAATCAAAGTATAACATTCTCTATATAAGATAACTGAGTGATCTCAAGTCTAATGATCACTTATACAACCGTCATGTGAACCTTTCCATAAACATAGGTGATCTTTTTATATGAAATTCTCATGCGAGTCACTTTAGTGTACATGTATTATGACAAGTATCTACATATTAGTTTTAGGTATCCCTTATACCTCAGTTTATGAGAACAACTGCTTCCTTTCATAAAGGAGAGAACATAATATGTATAAGTCTCTAGGCTCTAATAAATGTCCAGTATTTAAGAGAGCATCGACTAGGAACATTTTAGAAATAATGCTTTGATGCAATATGAATCTTATAATTATAACAACTTTAGAATTTTGTTCGCAAAACATTTTGTCCCATTTACTTTATTTTTACTCTATATTCATAAATCAAATATTAGATTCATTAATCTAATATTAAATGAATATTAAAGATAAATTAAGCTTTTATTAATAATAATATTTATTTATATGAATATAATAATGTCACGTGTAACCAACTGATTAACTATAAGGCATAATAAACTAATAGGAACATGTTAAGGCTGGACTTGAATATGCAATGATTGGACTCAACCAATTTCTGGTGGCTGAAGGTTGGTCGGTCATCAGAACCTCCAAAATATTATTCTGATTTAACTATTACAAACAAAATAAATTTGTACTATAATTGTGAAAACCAGGTCGAACCCAAGGAAACTTTCATGTAATTTTCTTACAATATACTGAAATAAAAAAGAACTTGGGATTTGAATAAAAAATTAAAGAAAAAAATTCTGAAAATAAAAATAATAAATTGATATGTTGTTAATTCAGTTTAATTGTCCACACATCCATTCATATAAATCTATTGATCATCGAAGTAAAATAAATATTCTTTCATGTCAAGCAAATAAATTTGACATCCCTTAAAGCTTAGGGAAATCGATGAGATTACAAATAAATTAATTAGATAAATCTCTCCAATCAATTTCTTATCATCATGCGAATTTAATATTGAAAGCAATTCTCATTCACTCGGCAGTAGTCTCAGGAGTAAAGTATGTGAAATTATTTTAAGCAAACATTCAAAAACTTGACAATTTAACTTAGTTTATTCTTTTCTAATAAATCAAGATGAGAGTTGCAACAAACAAATTAATTCTTTTTCTTCTTACTCTAGTCCCTATTGAAAGAAACTAAAAACCATACATGTCATCTCAAAATAATTCAATAAGCTTGAATAACAATCAATAGCATAATTCTGAATAAGAAAAAAATAAATACTTGAATCTAAAAGAATTACAATGATAACGTTACTTTTCACAACTTGCTAATGGAGATGGTGTGTATTCCACTTGAACTGAAATTAGGAATTAGTTCATAGTTGCTGGAAAATTGACAAAAACAAAGAAGAAAAGAATGTTGCAGAACTAATGTTTCAACTGTGTTCTGCTCTATTTTTCTCTCTCTCTTGACTATCGACTTTCTTCAGGATTCTCAGGATAATTAGAAGTCCTCATGCTACTTAATTCCTTCATTCTTTATCTGGTCCTTAAGGTTGGTTAAATCCCTTAAAAATTGTGTTGAAAATTGACTCTGTTGTTGTCACAACTTTGATATAATTGAGACTCTTCTACAACTTAGTCTTTGTTTCTTACTTGGTTTCTTGTAATATCCCACCATTCCAACTGTATTATTTCATTCATAAAATGTTATATGATTGATTAACACATTTCTTAGATCCTAAGGCACCCTGTTTCTATGTTAGACTCCTAGTTGAAGTGGGATGCTCGTCACCATTAGTTTCCTCATCAGATCAAGAGACCAATCTCGTCCTTCAGATAATGTCCGAATTTATTTTATCTGACCTGGTATCATGCATAAAAGTTGTATTCCTAAATGTGTATATGATTTTGGGCTTTTGAATCGCACGATTTCGATGTCTGAGGCTCAAGATATGCCCATTTGAATTTGTAGTGTGAAAGCAAAGAATTTTATTACAAGTAGGATTTTAGCTCAATTTTGCAGGTTTGATTAGAGGTCCAAACAAACTCAAATTTTTTCTCATAATACCTTTTTGAAAAGCTTGATATGTGTACTTTAACTTCGATTCAGCCCACTTTTACATTCTAAAATTATCTCGGTGAAAAACCTGTCACAACAAGCAAGGTCCGAAATATAAAATGCAGAAATTCTTATATTTTAGCAATTAATTCACAAAGTCTCTTAAACATGCTAAACTCATAACAATAACTTTCAATAAACTCAAAATATATTAAAAAGCATAGTGTAAAAGAAATAAAAAAAAAATATATTTTTTACACTTATCAAAATGCTTGCTGGTGCAAAGCCTCCTAGTTCAACCACATGTTGAAAACTAAGAAGGAAAACAAAAACGCAGAATCTATGTGCAACTTAAACCCTCTAAATCTCATAAAATTGTCAAAGATGGCTATTGCCTTCTTTTATTTTCATTCTAAATATTCAACTAAGAACTACAATCTAGGAAACAAAATTCAAATAGGAAACTAACTAACAAACTAGGAAAGGAAAAACAAACATGAAATTGGATTTGACATAATCAAATATGCGTCCTAAGGTCCTTCTCTCTGTTGGCAGAACCCCATGATTTAAGGTCCCTCTCTCTGTTGGCAGAACCCCATGATTTAAGGAACAACTTCCTGATTTGAATCAATTGGCGGCTCCCTTGCAGAACTTGACTCCGACAAGCTTTGACGAGCATACTCAGCAAATAAATCTGGATGTAAGATTTGGAGTTTTGTGGCTTGTAACCAAACTGATTCTGAATTGGAATGATTTTCCATTGTACTAAAAACTTCTAGTATCCCACACGATAGGTAGTAACAAATTGGTGGTCAAGGATGGATGCAATCTCATCTCGAGGATCGATGTTCTTAGGAATATGAAGAGTAGGTGCCTGCAATTCTTCTGTGGTTAGAATTGTGGGCAATTCAACTGTATCACCCTTAAACTCAGTAATATCATTGATATTAAAAAGTGGACTTATACCAAAATCAGGGGGCAAGTCAATTACTTACACATCTGCGCCCAATTTCTTGGTAACTCGAAAAGAACCTGCGAAACGTGCATGCAGCTTGGTAAAACTTCCTTGAGGAAATCGTTTTGGCCTTCAGCGAATAAGAACCATATCACCAACGTTGAGTTGCCTGTCTTTTCGCCTTATATTTGCAGAAGCCGCATATGATTATGTACTAAGGGAAAACCACCGCTTGACTTATACTTGAACATCCCTTATATATCTAGAAAAATCTAGGTCAGCCTTACTAGGCCTAGGAGGCAATGGTAATGAATTGAGATCGAGGGGAGTGTGAGGTGGAAATCCATAGACCACTTCAAAAGGAATGCACCCTATTGATCTGCTGACAAAATTGTTGAAGGAACATTCTGTCTGGGGAAGTGCTTGATCCCGACGTGTGATATTGTTAGAAAACGTGCTTAGAACTGCTGTTGTTGGAGTCATAAACATTGTTTAGTGGTTTGAAATATTTCAAACCTGTTCCTATTTCTTTGTTTTCAGTTATTTCTTTTGTTATCCATGTTTGTGATCATGGCGTAATCTTAGTACCATGATGTTAGTAGGTTGTTATTAATCAAGCTTTAAATTGAATGCTTCAGACGTTAATTGTATTCAGTTTTTCAGCTTCAAAATATATTGCTCTCATTTTCTATTTTTCTTTACTGCAGCAATACTCTGTTTCTTCTTTTCTTTATTCTAAAACAACTACAGACATGATCCGCAACAATTCAACGTAATAAATTTCCCAAACTCCGGTTGGTCACTTTAAGTGTGACTGTCTGTTTAGGGGTGGAAGGCATTTGAATATAACAACTTTGTCTCCATCTTCACCCATAATGATTTCCAGAAATAACTCACAAATTTTACATCCCTATCAAACTTAATAGAGGTTGGAACATCTTATAATCGGATCGCCACCTGCAAAAATAGAGCAACAACCTTTGAAGCATTATATGTCTACAACAAGGAATGAAATGAGACATTTTTTAGAAACAATCGACAACCACCATAATTGAATCATGTTGCCGAAAAAGTCTTAGACAACCCTTGAGTAAAATCCATGCTTAGATGTTGCCAAGGCTTATCCGAAATTGGGAGAGGAGTATAGTGTCCCACTTGTTGCTTACCTCCATTGTTTATCTAACAGATCCGACAACGGTCCACCACTCTGTGCACATCTTTACGCATTCGATACACGCATTCGATACCAATAGAATCGATATGCAACAATAATGACACGTTTTGTCATAGCCGAAATGCCCTGCTAACCCCTCACCATGAAGTTCTGTGATTACAAACTCACGAAAAGATCTATGAGGAAGGCATAGCAGTGTACCATAAAATAAATAACCATCCTTCAAAAAATATTCACAACGAGATATGCTTGACTTGGTGGATAAATTATTTCATTTGCTGCCAAAATCCACGTCTTCAGCATACTGCACTTTGATACTATCAAATCCTATAAAATTATATGAGAAGATATGTGGCAAGTGGGGTCTCCTGCTCAAGGTGTCACTTGGCTTGTTTAAAAGTATAATTGCACTTGTTTTTCAAAATATTTTTCATGCTGAAATGCATTAAAATGATTTTTTTAATTTTTAAAAAATTATTTTTGAAATTAACACATCAAAATAATCCAAAACATATAAAAAATATTTAACTTTTAACCAAAAAATTAAATATTTTAAAACACGGGTTGGCCTGCGTTTAGTGACTTATTCTTAATAACAAACTCAAAGTGTTGCAAGTAATCCATCCAACTTACTTTAGGAATTTAAATGCTTCAAGGAAGATGGTTAGTATAAAGAACAAATTCCCCATTCATCAATTAAGGACATCAAGGCTTGAGAGTTTGAATTAAAACATAAAATTTCATGTCATTTACCAAGTACCTTTGACGAGTGTCATTTAGCTTTTCATTGTAGAAAGCAATGGGATGACCATTTTGGCTCTAAGACACCCCAATTCCCACATATGAAGTGTCACAAACTACTTCAAAGACCTTAGAAAGATCTGGCAGTTTCAGAACCAATATTTACCCCATTTTTTCTTTAATTTTAGCGAATGCTTTAGAGGCTGCTAGCTACACTCCAAAAGAAACTCTTGGCTTTCAAACACTTGGTGCCATTATCGTTTCGAAACCCTGAATAAATCGTTGATAAAATATGGCCAGACATATTTTCAGAATTAAAATTTTTAAAGTTATTGAAATATAAATCAAATCATCCTTAAGGATTTTTCAAACTTATAAATTCCAAGAATTGCAAAGGAAAATCAACACAAGTACTTTCTTAAACAATGCAAAAAAGTATTTTCTTGTTTTTATAAATAAAATGCAATTTTATAAGGATTGAGTAGTATGCAACAAACAAAAATAATTTTTATATATTTTTTAAAAATATAATAAAAAATATTTTTTTAATTTTTTAAAAGACTTGTTTGGAAAGAAGCCCATTTTTTTAAAATCAAATCTATCAAAACAGGTCTAAGGATATATTTGTCAAACACTTCTTAAGACAAAAAATCCTTTATTAAAATAGTAACCAACAAAATAGGGCCTTAACATACTCGATTTTGACCTGACAAAAAACTTGATCTGAAATCTTTTGTTCGATGATAAACCAAACAAAAAACTATTTTGTCTATCTTATACATTTTGTTCCTTCAACGTTTTCACTTGTTATATTGGTTCTCTATCACCAATTTAGATAATTTTTCAGGCTTTCTTCTTGTATTTTTTAATTTTGTTTTTTTTAAATCAAAAGTGGGTAACATCAAGAATCATGTAATGATGTGGAAAATTGGGCAAAGATGACCCGAGAATGTAATTGATAGCTTGTTGTACATCCTACATTGGTGGAAGCTATTTTATCATCTCATCGAGCATAATATGTTGAAACTCCACCAGTAATAGCAACTTCTACTGGAATAGATCTATCACCTTACTTAAATTCACGACTGACTACCAATAACACCATTTGCTTTCATTTCAAGCTCGGGTAAATTGTCGAATGGTCAATACTGGAGCATTGTCTTTTTGTTTCTCAATTTCCGAAATCTATAAAGGATCCAAAACAAGTTTCTTACCCTTAAAAGTAGAAGAGTAAATTTTAGCATACCCGTCGTAGAAGACCCTTCTATCATAAAGCCAAGATCTCCCTACTAACATGTGACGAATGGTCATAGGAATCACATCACACTAGGCCTCGTCTATATAGGTTTTCCCCAATAAGAACCTCACCAAACACGGATCCTTTACTAAAACTGAATTATCTTCATTGACCCAACTAATTTGACAAGGAGTAGGATGCTTCTCAATTTTCAGCACCAACCGTTCCACCACTGTCTCGAAATTCACATTCATTCTGCTACCATTGCCAATAATGATGTTCAAAGCTCTGTCACCATGTTCCATATGTGTATGAAAAATATTGGTGCATAGCCATTCGAGATTAGCCTTAAGATCCTTCTTAGTTCCACTCAACACTCGTTGGATTACGCAACTTGGTAGATTTGTTGCACCTAAGTGCTCTTCTTCATCACTAATACTCCCGTCAACTTCCTCTTCCTTTGTTTTGTCCATAGTTTCCATTCCTATTAATTCCTTCACGCAGATGAAGGCTAGATTTTTATCTCTAGTTGGGCACACAACAACAACAAAATGCCCAAAACCCTTTCATTTGTAACATTCCATCCCTTCACTAGTAACCTTAGCCTTTCCCTTCTAGTCTCCTATCACTGCATCCCTTAGTTTCTCTTGCAGTAACGGTGGCCTTTAGATTGAAGAGGTTGTCATATGACCCTGCCTTGTACCCACTAACATTATTCTTCTCCCTACAGAAACACTCATTTGCTTCTCAACACACATTGCTAGTTGATACACCTCCTCTACATTGCGGTGTCATGAAAGTGGTTTGTGTATTGATCCACAGTTAATGAGCCTTGCCTCAATTGTAACATTTCTTCGAACATCATTTTCTCATAATCAATGAGCAAATATTTTTCCTTCATTTGTTTTTTCATCTCCACCAACCTAGAAATTAGTGGATGCTGAGTACGGTGTAATTTCTCTTCCAGACTTCCCCGCTGAGCTCGTGCATGCACCCTCAATTTCATTCGGATATAATGAACTTTTCGATCCTCCAATACGTCAAACCAATCGAAATAATCCTTAATGGTCGTTAACCAATCCTCAAAAGCATTAGGCTCTAATTTTTCAAAAGAACCCGACACGCCCACTTTCATCCTCTTAGTGAGTTTGTCAAAAGGCTGATAACCCACGCCTCATCTGTCTTGGTTTCGAGGAAAGTCTTCTCTATTACACTGAAACTGAGGTTGACGATTCTCAAACTCTTTGTTTTCTTCATTCTCCAACTCTTCTTCATAACTGGTAGCTTTGTTCAGCAACTGCTCACGAATTGGATTGTGGCCCCTCCTATTGGGAAATCTAGGCTCCCCTCCTGCTGGATGCTCATCCATAACATCTAGTTGATGATTAAGCTATTCCAAAACAATAGTGATTTGAATGATTTGTTTGTACATTGGGCTTTTTAGGGTTTAGGTTGTTTGGAATTTGATTATTCAACATATTATATGAATGACCACAACGGGTTATAGGCATGTAATGCTAACTTTTCTGGGGAAGGAAACCTAACTCTGATACCAAAATGGTGCAAAGCTGTTAGTTCCCGATCAAGCAGCAGAAACAATTCTGATGAATACTTATTTTTTTTTGTGAAAGTTAAACCACAAGTATTTATAAGAAAAATGTTATCCTTTATTCATTGTTAACATTCCAAATAAATAGAGTTAAGCTTAACAACTTGGCTTCAACTCATGAAACTAACTAGCCTTATTTCAAGAAAATAAATTGTAACAACTTTGAATGAGTAAAAACGCAAAACAACAACATGGAATAAAGTAAAATAGAAGGCTTAGACTTGGTCTAACTCAAACTAAAAACTTGGGATTCTTCCTAGGGGTTTGTTCAGATCTTCTTAGCCTATCAATGCTCCCCCGCCAATTGGAACCTTATCCTCAAGGTCCAGCTAAGGAAACTGATTATGCAATAGTGTCGTGTCTTCTCATGTAGCGTCTTCAGTAGACAACTGCTTCCATTTCACCAGGCTCTCTTCAATAAATTTATTGCCCTGTTTAATCCAGTGTGTATCGAGGATGTTTGCTGGTTCTATGGAAACTACACACCTTCATCAGTAATAGGTGGAAGCTCTAAGGTAGCTTATGGAGGATCTCCAACATATTTCCTCAAGAGAGAGACATGAAAAATAGGGTGGATCCTTGCGCTTGCTGGTAATTGTAGCTAGTAAGCAACATTGCTGATCTTCTTCTCGATTTGATAAGGGTCATAAAACTTGTTGGCAAGTTTTTGATGAACTCGTTTGAAGGTGGTTTGTTGGCGATAAAGATGTAGCTTTAGGAGGACTATATCACCTGCTTGAAACTCTACAACTCGCCTTCTTTTGTGTGTTGTTTGTTTCATTCTATTAGCTACCATATCCAAATTCTTCTTTAAGTGCTGGAGCAATTCATCCCGATATAAGAGGCTTTGATCTACTTCGTTAACCCCAGATAAACCATCAAAATAAAAGGGAATGGAAGGAGGAAGCTGACCATACAAGGCTTAGACAGGTGTAATCCATATTGAACTGTCGTAGGTGGTATTATACAAGAATTCTAACCAAGGTAAGTAACTATACCTTTTACATGGCTATTGATGGACGAAACAATGAAGGTATTGTTCAACACAGCAGTTCAAACTTCAATTTTTCCACCAATCTGCAGATGGTAGGCGAAGTTTAATTTCAACTTGGTTCCTGATATAGTGAAGAATTCTTGCTATAATTTGCTGATAAATATGGGATCGCGGTCACTAATGATTAATTTTGGCATGTCATGGAGTTTGATGATGTGCTCTACAAATTGTTTAGCTACAATATTTGCAGAAAACGGATGAGATAATACATTAAAATAAGCATACTTATTGAGTCTATCTACGACCACTAAAAAACTATCTTTGTCATGAGAGGATGGAAGGCCTTCAATAAAATCCAAACTAATATCATCCCACACTTGAAAAGGAATGGGAAATGACTTAAGTAATCCCACTGGAGCAAGAGTTTTAGTTTTGTTTCTTTGGCAAACTTCAGATTGCGTAATATTGTAAAATCTTGAGATTAAACTCATACAAAATAAAAATTATAATAATAAATAAAATAATAATGCAATTAATTAAGAAGATTATGAAAGACATAAAGAGTATGACTCAAATTATGAAGAAAAGAAAAGAAATGGGGGTAAATGTGTAATTAGAAAGAATAGGGCTATAAATACCCAATTTCTTCCTCTTAGAAAGCTGGCTGCACATGGTGTAAGAAGAGGGAGATTTCATATTTTTTTTTCTTCACCAAGAAATAGGGAAATGATGATGGGCGTGGCCACTACTTGATGATACTTCTACTTATCATATATCGTCCCATTGGGCCCTTAATCTACCTCATAATCACCAACCTATATCACTTTCTCAGTCCATATTCCAATCAATTTATGCTGCAACCTTGCCAGCGTCACTTTGATGCTGGCATATGTCGGCTATGATATAAACGTACTCCACGACAAGGTATCTTCTTTCTTCTTCTAGTCCTCTGCATCTAATGTCACAACCCGGAGCTCATGACCGGTAACACAAATAGAGCACCTTAAAATATCTCATTTGGCTAAGCTTCATAACTTATATATTATTCAAATGAAGAATTCAATAAATAAATTAAAATAAACTCTTTCATAAAAAATCTAAAACAAATTCAAAACATAATTAAAATCATTCTATGGAATATCTATGAATAACAAATAAAGAATAAACTAATCACATCAAGAAACAAATGAGGTATATTAACTCAAGAAAAAGAAAAAACACAACCAAAAGATCCTGCTATTGAAACTGAACTAAAAACCTGAAAAATATGAATGGAAGGGTAAGTTCAAACACTCAGTGAGGATAATAAATATAATGCATGTTAATATACATTTTACACAACGCAGTTATCCAAGCAAGATAACAATATTTCTCAAGCAAAGGGAAAGGAACGGTTGGTCAAATTTTAGAAGGTCTAGTGTTCTGGTTATCAAAGAGTTCTGTCCATTAACAGTTGATGGAGTGATGGTGCATCCTTCTGACGGCGAAGCGTGGAAACACTTTAATAGTGTGCATCCTTACTTTTCAGCTGAATCAAGGAACGTGGGTCTTGGGTTGTGTACAGACGGATTCAACCCATTCGGGTCATTTGCTGCTCCTTATTCTTGTTGGCCAGTCATACTGACGGTTTATAACTTGCCACCGGGGATGTGTATGAGGCCGGAGTTCATG